>RCNJ01000140.1_pt1 | contig 58385 bp, 53 predicted proteins | sample 2041171 | NCBI WGS metagenome assembly RCNJ01 (sample SAMN09708213, study PRJNA481090) | feces metagenome | biome: feces | host: Pygoscelis adeliae | place: Antarctica: Rookery Lake | collected 2010-03-01 | reverse complement strand
CCCCCCCCGACCCCTCAGTCCCCGTAAAGCGCTCTCATAAGAAAAAAGACCCAAGTGCGACGGCCACACCACTCCGCAAGGTTGTCGTCCCCGGCGCACCGGTTATGCCGGACACGGGTAAAGACGACATCCCATCTCTGAGTACCGCACAGCCCGAGGTTAAGGCGCATCCGGGGGACGAGGACGCCTTGTTGAGGTCTAGGATTCCGGAGATGCCGAGTCAAGAGGAGATTGAGAAGTTGTTGAGAGCGCCGTCGCTTACCTATTTGGAGGCGAGGGCGCAGCTGGATACGAGTAGTGGTGCCCCGCCCAGGAAGTTTTGCAGCGAGTGTGGGTATTGGGGACGTGTGAAGTGTCGGATGTGTGGGAGCAGAGTTTGTGCGTTGGAGTGCTTGAGGGATCATCAGGTAGAGTGTTATACTAGGTATGGTGCTTAGGGCTGGGAGCATTGGTATGAGGATACTATGATTTGGGGAGTCATGTCAGGAGTTGTGGCGCACGGAAGATACCACTTGATGATAAGCACACTGAGATCAAAATATACTCTCACTTCCAACTGTCCCGCACCTACGATTGGCGAAGCTTTTTCCGAGAGAGCAACCGGTTTATTAAGACTGGCGGAGTGATCAACGGGTTCAGCCGCGGTTATGGGGGGTTGCCTACGAGATTGGCAGACACTGCGCGCTGACAAGAACGGATACGGTATGGTAACCAGTTTTTATCTCCTGTCGAGTGAACTTAGGCTTAAAAAAAAAACTGATGATGTGCGACTGTGGCGAGGCATTGGCTTTTGCGGCGATGCTCAGTATGCTGAGTCGCTCATTCGCACAGTAGAAGGGAATGAGAATCATAAGACGTAAATGACAAGTTCCAATCCAACCAGTTGACGAAGACAACTATGTACCGCTGAGCCTCGCATGTTATCCTTATGTATAAGCAGCCAAGGAAAGCAATCCAATCTCATCATCTCGTTTTCCCCCCAGCGCTGCTGTCTGCCCCGCATACTCCTACATTCCTATTATCACTCATCATCGACACTTAGACAATTTAGCCACAAATCATCATTTCCTCCTTCCGATTCGGCGCAAAATCATCATTCCAAATCTCCCAAATCCTCGTCAACTCATCACAATATTGCTTATGCACCCTCTCTACATCCTCCGTCGTCGGCTTCCGATTCTGGCAGACCTGAATGGGTCTGCCCACCACAATGTTCACCGGCCGTCTGTATGGCACAAGCCCCACATCGTAGTTAAACACGCCTCTAGCGTGAAATAGCGGAAGTGTCCAGCCCATCACACTCTTCAGAGCGTACTGCAAGCTCTTAATCCACGGTCTGTTTTCAACGGAGAACTGGTCGTATAGCTCGTTTTCGCCAAAGGCGAGGACAGGGACGAGGTCCGCACCGGTGCGCATGGCCATCTTGACGAAACCGTAACGCCGTTTGAGAGTCAACTTCATGGTGTAAGGCATGGCGTCAAGCGACTCCCGAGCCCCGCCAACAACGATCGTGATGGCGCGACCCATACCCTCGCCGTTGATACCTCCTTTGCTGAGTAAATTCTCACAAGACTGGCGGGAGACAGAGGCGAGGCCGAGGAAGAGTGCGTACTCTCTGTACAGCGGTATGCGGAAGTTGGAGTCCAGAGTGAGTAACGAGTTGGTGATACCAGGGAACAACTGGTCGAAACCCAGTGCCTCTGTGCCGAATGCTGCGAATGCGCCGTGCGAAATGATGCCGTGCGGGTGGTAGCCGAAGATATATTTTCGCGTTGGGCTGAGCTCTTGGGTGCGATGCAGACGTGCTGGGAAGTAGCCTGCGAATAAAGACCAGATCTTGGATTTGCGCCAGCGATCAGATCGGTGGGAGAGTTCGCCGGAGGTGCCGGCTTTGGAGAACATGATGTAGATCATGTATGGCACGATGATTGGCCACAAGAGAGGGATGGCGCACATGAATAAGAAGGCACCAATCCCCCCGGCCAAGCATAGGGTGTGCATGAGAACGACTGCAGTTTGTAGACGGCGTTGAAGAGGGATGTTTAGAGGTGCGAAGCGAATCTTGGACTTATGCCAATTTGCGCCAGCTTCACGTCCTGTAATAAGTGTTCTGTCTTCGTCGATTTTATGAGCCGGCTGCGGCTGATCATTCTTACTCTTCGTCATCTTCGGCGAGCGAGGTGTGCGGATAGAGACGAGGCGTTCGCCTTTAAGATAGTTCTCAAAAATATCCGTGTCCTCAAACTCCGTATCCTCGAACTGTTCAGCATAACCAGACCGGAACGAGACAGTGCTAGGTGCCGACGAGAGGCCATTGCCATTGCCGTTCATAGATGACTGCCGATTGCGCAGCGTTCTATCATTGCCATTACCATTGCCGTTCTGCTCTCTCGGAGAAGACTGCTCTGGCGGGGGATTAACAGCCTGCAGAACGTTAAAAAGTTTCCCCAAATGATCTGTGTAGGTGTCATATACCGCCTCGGCATAGCTTTTCTGAAAGCCATTTACTTCGTCGACCTTTGGTGTATCCTCTTCCCTACTATCTCCCAGCTCTGTCTTCTGAACTCTATCCGAATCTGTGGTGTTGACTTTCTCGTTCATAATGCCCTCAGTAGGGATAGGTTCGTCCTTTTTTATATCTTCCACTAAGAGCCCATCTGCTTGTTCTCCCTGCTCTTGCAATTCGTTTTCGTTCGCGACATCCTCGCTGTGTGGCTTATCGTCTGACTTCGCGCCGTGCTCTGGCTCAATCGGCCCTTGCTGTTTGACGGCTTCCGCAAAGCTCATAGGTGGTAGATTGGCTTCCTCGCGCTCTTCAGGCCGTGCAGGCTTAGCATTCGAAGAAGTCGTGTCCGCCATAGCGGCGACGTCCACAAGAAAGTTTGGAGCTTCTCGCGGATGACGTTGTGGTCGAAATCGTCGGCCGTCGTCTAAATGGAGCTGAAGGAATGTGTTACGCAGCAGTGAGGAATGTGAACAATAGTTGCTAAGGGGAAGGAAACGAAATGTGGGAAAGTTGGTGAATAATGAAGAGATGTGGAAGCGAATGGATAAATAACTCGATAAAATACCTCGTTCTTCGGCGATAGGCCGCTGGAGCCCGTATGATATGACGTGTGGTGATGCAGCGTGCAAATGTCAAAATCCTTAGTCCGGGGGACGGCCGGGTTGCGGCAGCTCCGTCGCGGGAATGCGGGGCTTTACGCGTGGCCTAAGATTGTGTGTGGCAGAAAGGCCCTTGTCCTTGTAACCACGAAAATGTCGTGCAGTATGGCATGTAAAGGATTCTCGATTTGGTCAATGAGATGTTATCACATGAAAGTCGTAGCTCGGCGGCAGTTGTGGGCATCCTAGTAGTATGTGAGCTCTTTCGACGTGCAGGGGCATGTTTACCTGTCTAGAGCCTTTTCTTGAAGCGACATCGAGTACATCTAAACATCCTCAAGCACACAATCACGAAATGTATGTAAGTGGTAATAGCCAGCATTCATGTATCGGTGCTCGAGGCTACGTCTGTCTTCAGGGCGTCGTCACTCTTCCAATAGTAGGGGCTTTCAATTATTTTGTAATCCATTTACACTTTAGCAAGGTCCTACACCTACATAATTACCCAACTCCAATTGGTACCTTTTAAAAGCCAGCCCGATCTTGACCCAGGCTATTTGCCCTCGGAATAAAACCCTTGACATTCCCAAACTCCACGTCTTTTCCGTCAATCTCCTGATCCGGGAGCTTGTGCACCAGAGAGCTGAAGAGGTTTCCTCTATCATAGACGTACTCGGAAGCTTTCCCGCTAGTTTCGCTTCGTCGCAGTATTGTCGCGACCCGCACTGCATGCCACCGCTCTCAATATTGACAAATATTCGCTTCTTTCAAAAAAAAAATTCCTCACTGTTGCTGCTGCTGTTGTTGCATATGGCCATTGAAAGGCTGCATTGGACGCCCTTGCTGCTGGCTTTGTTGCAACTGCTGGGTATGCTGCTGCAACTGCTGAATCTGTAACTGTTGCTGCTTCAACACGCTTTCCATTGCTGCAGCTTTCTCGGTGAGTTTGCGTATTTTCTCCTCTTTCTCGCGCTCGACGTTCTCTAAACGTTCTGACCATTGGCGCTCGACAGTTGCCAGGCGTTCCGACCACTGATGCTCTTGCTCAGTGATATACGTGAACACGTTCTTTTCAGAAGCGAAGAGGTTGGCGCTGTTGTTGCTGTCACCACTGCCATTATGCTGGTGTTGTGGTGGCTGAGACATCTGAGGCTGGAAAGACATGGATGATTGCTGGGTCTGTTGCTCTTGCTGACCCTGCTGAACACCATTTGTCGATGCTTGTTGGTTCCCAGCTTGGCTTGGCAAAGTGTACCGCGACTCAGGTGGAGCTAAACCAGAAAGCGATGGGAGCTTTGGACCCAACGGCGAGGGAACGGACATATTTTGTGGTGACGAGACTCGCTCAGATTGGCGGCGCATGAAACTCTGTTGTTGCAACGCTGTTGCTAAGCTGGGCGACCTTTGTCTACCAAGAGTTGAAGGTTCGTTATGAGGTTGTGGATGGCCAGTCATGCCAGGGCTGAGGGCCTTTGGGCTTTCGGTTATTTGCATAGGGGAGAATGCTGGATTGTTTAGTGGGGCTGCAGCTGGTGGCATACTCTGCCTAGCTGTGACGCCTTGCATGTTTGCCTGTGGCGCGGCGTTCATGCCTTGTCTCATATCTGGGTTTTGCTGATAAGTTGGTGGTGGTTGGCTGGCACGCGGACCGGATGGTGGGTACGTGCTCGACGGCCGCGGTTGCGCCGGATAGTTGACTTGCTGTCCATGTTGGTCAACGTGGGTTGCCTTAATCGTCGGTAGGCTGTAGCGACGATCATCGTCTTCGAGCGAGCCATCTCCAAGGTGCTCGGCGGCACCATCAAACATGACCCCATCCATTCCACTGTCATCGCCGAGATGAGGATCGTCATAATCGTCGCCATCGCCAAAGCTTCCCATGCTTGCGCGTCTACCAGCACACCCGCCTTGTCCTTTGGCATGTCTAGCAAGAGCATCTCCTCGTGCAAACTTGCGATCACATTTTGGACAGATATGAGGACGCTCTCCAGTGTGCAACTTCGTATGGCGTTTCAAATCGTGTAATCTGCGAAATCTCATATTGCACGAGTCGCAATGAAATGGCTTCTCCTGGCTGTGCGTCAGGAGGTGGCTCTTAAGGTTGTGCTGACGCGTAAACTGTGCATCACAATGCGGACATTTGTTCGACTTTGCTCCTGGAGATCTTTCGTGTTGCTGTTGGCCCATGCCAGGCATCGGAAGACTCATGCCACGCGCTTGCTCTCTTGATTTGTTTTCGTCGCGAATGATCTCGTTGCCAGGAAAAGTAAGAGCCCTTCCGGGGTGCTTCTCTCCAAGCGAAGGGTGAACCTCCGGATAGTTCGAAGCAGGGTTATCTCTTTGTTGGATGTCATTCTGCATCGGAGCATTTGATGGGCTAGCAAGTCCTGCCGTGCTGGCGGTGGCGGTCGGAGCTGTACTGTTGAGACTGGCGACGCTTGTTACACTTGCTGGGCTCGTCTCTGCTCTCTCCTCAATCTGCATAGGGTCGAGGATTGAAATCGTCTTCGCTGCCATGGACAATCCGTCACTCATTGTTGTCGCTGCTGCTGGCGCATCTTGTGGCCTGCTCATCTCGCCGGCTGTTCCGGATATCAGAGATGATATCGCTCTAAATCCTGGGTTTTCGCTGGTGGCTCTGGCCTGAACTCCCTGTTGCTCCTCTCTCTCTCGGCGCTGGTCTTCCATAGCGGCAGCACCTGTTAATGGCGCCGGTGAGACCCTCGGCGTAAATCGAGGAGACTTCGCTAATGGCGAAACCGTTAAGCCGGCGTCGCCAATGGTGCTGAGTCCAGCGTTGTTGGGGGATGAGTGCAGACGACTACGCTTCAGTGATCTTGCGTCAGATTGTTCCACGCCTTGCATCAATATCGCAGGCGTCGCACTGACCTCCTCCAATTGTCTCTTCAACGATGGCGGGGTTGTAGACGCGACGCTATGTTCGGTCTCCATGAAGATGTTCTCGGGCGCTGCAGCGACCTCTAGTGTTGCTTGATATTCGAGTTATGATCTCAAGACACACAAAATTGTAATTTCGTTGTTTATAATGCGATGCGTTCAGGCCTTCGTAGTTTAGCTCTACTTGAGATAGGTGTCGGATCAGATGGCGATGGTTTGCGGCGATCAATTATGGCCAGTACGCGGCGATTACTGGCGCGAAGCGTCAATTCTCCAGGTCGCGTCTGTGGGCGATGCGATCAAAAGCTTCAGTCGCTATAGTATATCGGGGCTCGGTGCAGCGAGAAGAGTTGTCGCGATCGGGTACTAGATGTGTTAGGTCCAACTATCAGCCTCGACGGAAGGGCCGAGGACGTACTGCAGTACTTTTCAGCGGCTGTCCTGGGAAGTGCACAGGTCGAAATGACCAATGGCTATGCGTTAACGGGTACAATTGCGATGATATCAATGGCGTTGTAAATGAAGCTTTCGATGGTGAACAGAGGACGGTATTCACGAATAACAAGCTTGTTGAGCTGGAGACAGTGTGGTTGAAGCGGATGGGTTGTGACGCTGTTGTCCGGCTGCGCCACACACGACTTAACGAAATACTCCACTATCGCTGACCAGGCTGTGCGCACCTCTAAACCACAACACTAGCCTCAATGGTACTGGATAAATAGCGTCAGCCTCAACTAAAAGAGTCCCTGGAACAGTCAAATTATTCCAGTTGACAAGGTAAGCGATTCAGATATTAGGGTTGAAACTGAGACATAATAACTTCCAATGGGATTTGATAATGGCTGCTTTATGACAACCGAAAGCCTTGCAGTGCTAGAGTAGGTCGTTGCCGGCAGTCACAGCAGCTATCAGTCGCCCCCCCCCCCTCTTGGAAGCAGAACTACCACAACCGCCACAGACAATCTGTTAGTGAGCATCGCGGACGACATAAAACACAAGGAGACGTTGAATAAGCCCAGATCCGCCATTTCCGCCACCACATGGCAACCGGTAAGCCACGAATTGACCAACCCCGATCGATGAGCTGCAACGGAGAGAGCATCCGTTGAGGAGCATCTGGAATACCATGTCCAGGGCTCTCGAAACCGGAAGCTTAATCCTTTCGAATGCTGCGAGGCGTCTTCTCTAACAGGCATCGGTCTTCCTGCCCCGACGACATTTCTGCAATGAGGCGGGAAGATCATGCCTGTATTTGTCCTGACATGGAATATTCACACTGGATCGCTGTCATTGCAGCCCAAGCACAGCATAAACGGCATTCGGCCCAGCTTGCAAGAAATGCACAATCCATTGTTTTCGTCAGAGTATCCGGTCAACACGCTGTGTTCGAGCGTTAGTGTTCCCGTGGACCTTAAAGAAGTACATATTTGTGTTTGTCCTCGTTTCCTCATTTCCTCACTTCCTCACCATCACGAACTCCAGATGCGGACACGAAACAGGGCATCCAGTAAGCTTCCCCCCCACAAGTTCGTTGTCTTGCCCTTCTGAGCTGAACTACCAGTTAGGCCGCATCGGTCGTCGTTGTGCTCAGGCACTAGTCTCCACCTCTCACCGGTTTTGGGCAACACAGTAACCGTCGTATCCTCTTAGGGACAGGTTGTAAGACTCGGTCAGCTCTGGGTGATCATGAAGAAGCAACGCTCCAATTTTCCATTAGCCACAGCCCGCAAGGTTGGTTCTTCATCCTGGATCCCTTGCGTCGACGTCGCCGCGAGAGCGCTGACCGAATTTGTTGGCTGAACACCTTGCTTCCTAAACACTTATTTCATCAACATGCACTAATGAGCTTGCACGTACTATGTTTGCACTCTGCAAGATTCTTTCAGCTATATTACGATGTTCAATTCCTCTCCCCAAAGCTGGTGTTTCATTATCGTCAAATGTGGCTGTAAGCATCTCTCGTTTGCCATTGATTCACAAGCACCGTTCGCATTGCACCTCGTCGCCTGCAAATGCCTCAAAACAATAACGTCTAAGCTACACAGCAGCAAGCTTCAGCCGCGGTGAAATGCGCGTTACGAGCTGCCAAACTGGTAGACTTTTCAAATGTTCAGCAGCGGGAGAAAAACGTCCTGGCATGCTTGGCTGTGATCGCGGCCATATTCGTTCTAGTTACACCTCTAGCCACATCCTGCGGGCAACGCGCCTTGGAACAGTAAGAATTATCGACCTGTAATAGGACTCGAATATGAAGACGAGACGGCATGCATATCCGTGAGAGCTGTTATACGTATTGTGGATTATATGATCTTCATAGAAACAATTGAAATATTGTGTTATGCATGCACCCAGTACAACATTTGTAACCCTGCGCTGTGACGAAGGGTATATCCTCCATGCTCCTATTGCTCCTTATTCTTTCTGCCCAATATTCCTTTAAATCCACCTGGGCAAAGCCTCACCTGTAAAGAGTTCTGACGAGACACTTCATATCACCCTAACACCTCTCCCAACACTTCTCGTCTCGAAAACCTCGATCATTCCCGCACCGACGCACTCTTCCAAAGCCCACTCAAAAGTAACACCATACAGATTCTTCCACTTCGTCGTCCGTCCTGGCAACACACCCGTGAACTCCCCAGTAAATACCTTTCTCTGCGTCCCCACATCATCACCAGGAACGCCTCCGTTCCATCTCTCCTTCAAATATCCCTCCGGATACTGTCTAAACTTGCTCCTCGCCAACAAAGAAGTCAAACGAGAACGAGAATTTGACAAAAGCTTGAGATAAGAACCAATATTCGGTAAAGAGACATTATAACCTTCCTGATCGCCACTTGTCCTGACATGGCCACCGCTGCCACCCGCCTCATGTAGCGAACCGACAGTCGAGCCACCATTAAACGCAGCTGGCCCGGCGGCAGCCTTTTGAATCGCGGCCAGGGATGTGAGAGTCCCTCGAAGCCCGTCCCCGGGACTTGAATATATATCCGCCGACGTCCAACTCGGCGTGGCGGATGTAATGAAGCCAGCGCTCATTAGCTGCTGCGCCACCTCCTTCGTGAAGAGATTCCGAGGTAGTCTGGGTGCTGAAGGATACTTGCGGAGTGTACTTAGAAAGCTCTCTTTGAGTTCGTCTGCGAGCGTACTGGCGTTAACCAGTTCCTCGAGGTCTTTTACTAGCACGATGGCCTCCCCCATACCGCCGCGGCCAGGCACGACGATCTTCCGTATCGCCCCATTCTTCACAAGCTCAGCGATCTCGCGCTCAACTTTCGTCGGCGCATTGAGCAATGCCTGCACATGCGCCACGGTAACTATGGGCGGCAGCGATTTCCTGTAGTTCAACACTTCCGCTATACGCACAGAATTCATGCCTGCTCTTTGCTCCGGTATAGGATCTAACATATTCTCTCTTATGTATAAAATTGCTTGTGCGGTAGTCTGTACTTCAGGCGCCAAATGGCTAACCAATCCGGCATCGTCTAGCTCGTCCTCGAAGTCCTCATCTTCGTCTAATTGTGCTTGGAGTGCTTTGGCCTTGATCGCATGGTTCTTGCGACGAGGGAAGGATGAGAGGGGGGAGTTTGAAGCGCTGCGTCGAAAACCGCTGGCTTTGGTTTTTGGTTTGGTTACGCGGCTTGATGGGGCGGCTTTGGTTTGGAAGGTGGACATTGTGGCGCCAAGTGCGCAGATATTCGTGAAGTATTGCCAGTCTTCGCAGTGTATAAAGTGTACTATGTGAAGCAATGGCCGGGTAGACACTCCAGACTGTTCCTGATATTAAACTGATAATAAACTGATATGGATGATTGTTTAGGAGGTATAGACGGCGTGAGTGACGGCTGAAGCGCGTCGGTGGCGGTATGGCGGGGCTACCCGCAGGGTGCCGAATCCATTGCCTTGTAACCAAGCAGGTACCGCCTAGCTTGTGTCATCGAAGAGTCAACTCTAAGAAGCTCTTACACTCACGTTATCTCTCGGGTACACCAATTATCCCAACAAGATTTAACAATTAACAATGCCACCTACCGTGATACTGATACGCCATGCTCAAGCACAGCATAGTAGGTGAAACTGGAACTACTTCACAACCAATTTCCGGCTAACACAAAAAATAGACCTCACAAATAAGTACCCCCCAATGTTATCCACCCAAGCTTCTAACATGAAGCACAAGACTACAACATCCCCGACCCAGCTCTCACGCCTCTAGGTTATGGCTTACAATGCGAGACCCTGCGAGACTACCTCCAGCAACTGGATTTGGCCCAAAAGATTGAGCTTGTTGTCGTCTCCCCAATGCGCCGCACCATACAAACCGCACAACAATCTCTAGGCTGGCTCATAGATCGCGGCGTCCCTGTCCAGCTCCGCGCAGAATGGCAAGAAAATTCCGCCAAACCCTGCGACACCGGTTCACTCATTGAGATTATCAGTAAAGAGTGGCCGCAATTCGATTGGTCGACCGTTGACCCCAAATTCCCTGCTAAGGACGGATTGTATGAGTTCTCGCCTGAGGTCCTCACACGCAGAGCTGTGGCGGCGAGGCGGTGGTTGAAGGAGCGGCCCGAGAAGGTTATTGCTGTTGTGAGTCATGCCGGTTTTATGAGGGTTGGGGTTAGCCATTGCCAGTTTGATAATGCGGATTTTCGGATCTTTGAGTTTGCGGATGGGGAGGATGAAGATGTGGGCGGAAGGTTGGTGGAGTGGGAGCTTACCAGGGAAAGAGGCGGAGGCCTTGGGAAGAGTATGAAGGGTTGGTTTGGGATGGAGACTCAAACCTTCCCCCAGACCGAACTTAAACAACCCGAGAAGCCTGATGAAAACATACCCAAAGAGAACTAGAGCTTATCACGTCTTCTGTCATAAGCTCAGAGCTATTTCTTCCTATTGCATAGGCATTTATCGATACAAAATTGCCGAACTACTACTTGACTTGAAGTGATTACTCAAGTACTCCTAATCATTCTGTCAATACAAAATTTAAAATAGCGGTATGAAATAGACTTTGAAACATAGGGCGAATGACTGAACCACCTTTTTCCAAGGAAATGACTGCAATGCCGCCTTTTCTGCAGTTATTGACTCGGCTGCCACGTTTCCTCTCACCGCCCTTAGGATCCCTTCTTCGCGACAGCCCTCGAAGTTTTAAAACATAACCTTACTGCAGTGAGTGTTGCCTTTAAAGCTGGTCGAGAGCTGGGTGGCAGTCCAGTCATTCTGCCGGTATTTAGGTGGCAGGTCAGGGAAGAGAAATTTATTAAGGTGGCAATCCAGTCATTTTCCCTAAAACATATCTCGGTGCCGTCTCTAGACTTTCAGCAATATTTCAACTTTTAAAATTATCTTAAGCTCTTAACTTTTCCTGGGGATTCCCTTCAAAATCGTCCGATCTTAAGACACAGGCTCATCACCATGGCACATCAAATCTGAAATTTCGTCAAATAGTGGCTAACAGCGCAGTATGAATAACCTCGATGGTTTCCTTCCTTAGGAGATTTTCAGAAGACTTTTAGACAGCTGTAAGTTGGCGCTTTTTTTGTTATCACACTAGATTTATGCGATATCGGCACTGCCAGATCAGTATTTCAAGGCGTCTACCGAGATCACTCAAGAACCCGAGTACCCGAAGACATGTAATGCAGCTGGCTAACCAAAATGCTGATCACATCCATCTTAAACCCACCAAGCAAGCAAAAGAAGGCCCCGAAATGGTAGCGACGTCTTGCAGGCATGCTTGATATTATTACCACGAGGCAGAGAAAGATGGAAGCTATTGTTTACATGTCACAGCGAGCTAAGATATATTGGATAAATTTGCAAGTGGTTTCCTTTTTGTAGTCTGTCTAGGTCTGATAGGGACGCCCGCACTCGGGCAGGAAGAGGTCTATGCCCAATCGGAGATAAAAAACGAAATCAATGGTCTTCATCTGTGTTACCACGATGCAGGAGGAAAAGCTCTATTCTTCATGACAACAGTAACAACAAAAACGTGCAAACCCTGCCAATATGAACCTCCATGTACACTCCGAGCCATGTGCTGACCAAAGGAATGCCAGACGTTAAGGAACCATTACCAGCGATTTGCGTGTTAGCCTAAGGGCCGGATTAGAAACGCCGTAGTTTTGTAATTTACTCCTGCTTTGGGACCTCGGTGGTCTGGGCTGGAGCCTCCTCGGCCTTGTCCTCAGTCTGAGCTGGCTCAGCAGCAGCTGGCTCGGCCTCGGAAGAGGTCCAGAGGGTCAAGTTGTCGCGGAGGAGCTGCATGATGAGGGTGGAGTCCTTGTAGCTCTCCTCGGAAAGGGTGTCGAGCTCTATTTGGGAGTCAGTTCCGAACGCAAGCGACGTGAGCCAGGACCACTTACCAGCAATAGCATCATCGAAAGCCTGCTTGGCGAGGTGGCAAGCCTGATCTGGGGAGTTGAGAATCTCGTAGTAGAAGACGGAGAAGTTCAAGGCAAGACCAAGACGGATTGGGTGAGTTGGGGCAAGATCGCTCTGGGCAACCTCGGTAGCGGCCTTGTAAGCCTCGAGGGACTTGTCGGCGGACTCCTTGCGCTTGTCGCCAATGGCAAACTCAGCGAGGTAGCGGTGGTAATCACCCTTCCTATTTGTTGTTAATATTGCTTCAGCTTATGTATATTTGAGTCTAGCTTACATCTTGTGGTAGAAGACCTTGGACTCTCCGGACTGGGCGGATGGGATCAAGTGCTTGTCAAGAACATCGAGGATATCCTCGCAGATCTTGGCGAGCTCAGCCTCGATCTTCTGGCGGTACTCCTTGATGAGAGCGACCTGGGTGGTGTTGCCCTTGGACTCCTCCTTCTGCTCGATGGAGGTAACGATTCTCCAGGAGGCACGGCGAGCACCGATGACGTTCTTGTATGCGACAGAGAGAAGGTTGCGCTCCTCAACTGAGAGCTCCTGGTCCTCGGAAGCGACCGTCTTCATGTTCTCGACCATCTCTGTTCGGTCATGTTAGCTCAGGTTGCAGAATTGTTGCAACCTTCGTGCAACGTACCCTCGTAGCGCTCAGCCTGCTCAGCGAGCTTGGCAAGGTAAACGGAGTCCTCGTAACCCATTTTTGCGATGTGAAATCTATCCAATGTTAGCAATACTGTGTCGTGGATGATGGTCAAGCGTGATATGAAGTTGTGTCCACCACAAGAGATCAAATCGGTGCGAGGTTGTAATAGTCCGCAAGGCTGACAAGTATCGCTCTGGTCTGGTAAAAGCTGCTGTAGTTGCTTCTCATGTTGGCTCCTTGTTTTGTTGTCGTTACGCATCGCAGATGCCCAAGAACGAGCTGGTCGATCTGATGCTACCCCACCATGACTCTGTGCCGACGGCCACGCAGACCGATCGGATTTGCCAGAATTGTGCTGGAGAAACACTAAACACGGCGGACTAAGTTTTGGTGCCGTCGGGTATGGTGTGCAAGTTCTCGCGATCTTGATTGCCGCGCGGTGTCGCAGTTGCGCGGCGTTCGGGTTGATCTCTTGTGGACGGTGCTGCAATTGACATATCAAGACGCCCAGAGTGCGGATTTTGCTCACCTTAGTTTTGCAAACTTTGCGGATATAGGTAGGGTATGTAGAGAGTCGAATCGGAGTTGATTCGAGACTGGGTCGTTCGTGAAGATCGTTCAAAGGGAGTCTGCGGTGGTGTAGATTGGAGAAATGAGGTTGAGCAAGTGGGAAGCAGATGGAACCGCACACGCTGGACGTTTTTGACGCTAGCCGTATTAGATAAGTAAAGCTGCCGATCCCATGGGAAGACAATCAAGTGCACCTGCAGGCAACTAACATCAAGCGAAGAAAAGCTGTTTATATTATGCTACATTTTGTCCACTTTTTGATATTTCATTTATACACCTGATTACTGTTTGTTCTAGGGTGCGTAAGTAGGTGCCCAGGCTGGTCAGCAATCGCTGGTCTACCCGCAATCTCTCCATGTCCCTTCTCGTCTGTGCCGCTCCAGAGACATTGCGTCACTCGCTGGCCATGAACGGCATGTTTACCCACAAACTTTCATTCTTCGTGGCCAATACGTGCGCAGCGCTTATCTCCGTGAATTGCTGTGTTGTCCTTTCGTATGCTTCTCTACCAGGCACTCTCAGAACCAGAGCTAGGCCAATCACTTGACCGCCTATGACGGTATCCGTCTCCATTAAGGGGCAACAATCAAGAACTCAACAACACCACATACACAAGAAGACTCGAGATATCCTCAATTCACGACTTCTGAGCATAAAATAATAATGGATACAAATTTATGGAAGGAAAGTTGGGCGAAGTTATAATTATGAACAACCAGCGGCATGACGTTGCTGCGGTCCCCTAAACTGAAGGAGATTGGGCCCCTCTTGTCACCAGCGGGGAGCTTAATAGCGTGGACCTACGGCTTCCCCAGACAACTGAGCCATGCCTATAAGTGCTGTCAAAGTGCTTCGCGATGTAAACAGCAACGCCTACACATCTCTTTGGGGACAAAACAGAATAAATAAGGTTCTCCATTGCGCTTGGGTTCTCATCGCAGATTTGCGTTGAATATCACATGACCCATTCAATCATCACATGACCCAATCAATGATGACCTGACACTCGGGTGGAGCTCCAATGGGCTAGGTGCCAAGATGGAGCTCCCTGGCTCGGAATCACTCCATAACCTGTGGCAAGCCTCCTTCGTCTGACTACTTAAATACTTTACGACCCCTCTTCTTCACAACCCATATACCCATAAATCGCACATATTCACACATCATGCTTCGTCAATCCATCATCAAGGCCGCGCGCCCAGCAACCCGCACTTTCGCAACCACCTCCCGCGCAATGATTGCCGGCGATACCGGTGCTCCACGCCCAGCTGGCGGCGGGTAAGTCCATCAATTGGGAGCTCTCAAGCTTTCTCTACTCCACGACAATAGAACAGCGAACTGATACTTCTCAACAGTGACGCTTTCCGTCAGCGCGAGAAGGCCCAGGAGGATTACGCCATCCGCCAGCGCGAGAAGGAGAAGCTCACGGAGCTCAAGAAGAGACTCTCCGACTCCAACGCGCACATTAAGAAGCTTGAGGAGGACATGTAAGGCCTCCCCCTTAGTTGAAGCACTAGCGACGGCTCCACGTAAGCAGCAGTATACTAATTTTGTTGGGCGCGCTCACAGTGATGAGTTCACCAAGACCCAAGGCGGCGAGCAGAAGTGAGTATAGACACCGCACGAAGAGGAATATACCACGGCGCGCAAGCAAGCATAAGAGCTAAAGTTTCTGTCAATTAGCTGAAAAGAAGACCGGCGAAATGTTACGAATCGAATTTTTTTGCGTCAATGGATGGTTGTTTTTGTTTTGATGGGCACGTCATCGAGGATATCACAGCATGCTGTTGTGAGATTTTGTAATTGCTGTCTAGCATTGAACTCTCGAATCTTCTAAGTTGTACAGCTCGATCTGATATTGATCTTCATATTACCAGAGTCCCTACCGTTACACTTAATGTAGTAAAGCCTGATATCCTGTGCCATGAACCTGAAACCCCTTTCCTGCATACCGTAATCAGAGTGATACATCAACCATTCATCTTCTTCCCAAATAGGAGCGGAACATATCATCAGCTGGTGTGTTGAACTCGTTCACGCCACCGCGCACGCTTGCACCCAGTTGGTGGTTCTCTTTCTGGGCGGCAGCAACCTTGGCCTGAAGAGAGGCGGCGTTCTCATCGATCCACTGGAGTTGAGACAAGTGACCGTTGAGGACCTTGACAATTTTTTGCAACTGCATCGTGTTAGCTTGATACCCTACGTGTACGGAGGGCCGTAAACTCACTGGATCATCTGGTTTGGTGCTCTTGTTCAAAGTGGCCGATGTCTCGTTGATACTCTGGATCATCTCGGTAAGGCCCTTGCCCATTTCATCCAAGCGTTGGCCTAGGTTTTCAGCGAGCTTGTAGGTGCGCTCCCGCTCCTGGTCCGGGCCTTGCAATGTGTCAACGCCCCCCTGCTGGCTTGCAATTTGGTCAACCTCGTGTTCATAGTGATCCAGGAACTCCTCGAGCTCTCTCTGGTTGTTCTCGACAGTGGTAAGCTGCTTCTCGACCTCTCTGCTGTCTCTCTCGGCGCCATGGGTAGCATTGTACAGGTTCATGATCTTCTCTCCGTTCTCAACCAAAAGACGATCCCAAGTGGCAACCTTAACGGCTTGATCCTGGAACTCCTTTTGATACCTGGTCAAATCAGATGCCCATCTGGTGATAATCTCCTCCATAGTTCTATTCTTGAGGCGGGACATCTGTGGCTGTGGTCCAACGGTGGAAGCAGCGGCGTTGGCCTTGGCAGCATCGGCGGATGTGGATGCTGGCGCGGCGGTAGTTGGAGTCGCAGAAGAAGTGGCAGCAGCCTCAGCTGGCATGGCTGCGCCAAAGAGATTTGGGGTAGAGGCAGTAGTTGTGGCGGTTGTTGGCTTTGCTCCTCCGAAGAGACTTGGTGCAGATGTAGCTGGCGTGGAAGCAGATCCGCTGTTGGAGGTGGTGGTTGCAGTCTTCACGCCACCAAAGGGAGATTGCTTGGCAGCATCATTGGATGCATCCGTCTTTGCTGCGGCAGTGGCTCCACCGAAAAGGTTGGAAGTTGGAGCAGTGGTTGTCGGAATGGTAGAAGCAGTCGCATTGCCGAACAAAGATGGCTTAGCAGCCGCTGAAGCAGCATCTGTAGTTGGAGTAGAAGTAGCAGTGCCAAAGAGAGATGGCTTTGCGGCTGGTGCATCGGCCTTGTCAGCAGTAGCACTAACAGTTCCAAGGAACGATGGCTTCGCAGCAATTGGGGCGGCGGTCGTGGCTGGGGTTGTGGAAGCACCGCCGAAAACGGGTGGCTTCGCAGCAGTGTCAGAGCTGGTACCACCGAACAAGGATGGCTTCGCGGCCTCGCCTGCGGGAGCTGACGGCTTAAATCCCCCGCCAAAGAGTCCCCCTGTAGATGGCGTAGTGCTTGCTGCAGTCGCACTTCCGCTTGTGGCACCACCATGGTTGCCGAAAAGTCCCCCCGACGCTGGCGCAGCTGCTCCTCCGCCGAAAAGGTTGCTGGCTGGCTTTGCTGCCTCTGGCTTAGCTGCCGCAGGCGTTCCAGATGGAGTGGTAGAAGCTCCAAAATTGAATGAGGTCGCTGGCTTAGCTGCTGCTGGTGTTGTAGAGCCGAAAGCGTTTCCTCCGCCTCCAAACAAGCTTGGTGCTGCTGGCTTGTCACCGGTGGTGGTTCCAGAGGCTGCTGCTGCTGGCTGGCCAAAGGAAAATGTGCCTCCGGATGGCGTTGTGGTTCCGCTCGCTGGCTTCGCTGCGCCAAAAAGAGATGGGGTTGAGGCGCCTCCTGCAGCCGCGCCAGATCGTCCTCCAAACATTCCTCCTGTAGTTCCAGTAGTTGCTGGCTTAGCACCGAACAAGTTTGATGTGCTTGGGGCGGCAATCGTGGTGGATCCGAATTGCGATGGCGCGCTTGTGGTAGCAGTTGTGGCAGATGGTGTAGAGCCGAAAGAAAAGCCTCCCGAAGGATTGCCTGCGGCTGCTCCTTCGCCAAAGAGATTTGAGGCTGGGGCTGCAGTTGTGTTGGTGGCTCCTCCGAATAAGTTGCCATTTGCTGGTTTAGCGGCAGCGCCTCCGAACAGATTAGAAGTCGTGGTGGTCTGGCCGAATGGGTTGCTGCTGCCGGTGCCGCTGGCGTTGTTGTTTCCTCCAAAGTTGAACGACATGTTGAAAGTGGTGATTGACTTCTAGTTTCTATGGTTCAGGTATACCGCCTGTCAGGACAGCTTTGATGTGAGAAAGGATCGTGGCGCGTCGTTCTTTGACGCGTCTGGAGCTGCAGCGATGGCTGGAATGGTATATGAGAGGCGCAACAGCAATGATTGAGCTGCGTTGTTGATATGGCGGTGCAACGGATGAGATTGAATTGTTGTTTACGTGCTCATCTTCAAGTTTCCTTTGGGCGTTGCGCGGCTGCGAATTTCAGGTGCTGCACCGTCTGCACGGACATTTGGCGAGCCTTGTCCATGGGGAACGTCTGGAACTGGACCACAGCTGCACCCCCAAGACTGGCTTGGCACAACTGCGCCCACAGCCCAACCCCAAGTTCTAGACCTGATGATCCGCCGTTTCATCCAACCCGCGCAATAATATCTAAATCTGCTCAATTTCATTTCTATCAAGCATTCATACAATCACGAAAAACATCAAAATGCCTGAAGAACGTGCCGACTCCTTATCACCGCCGCCGCCAGGCCATCACAGCTTGGACGACCCCGGAGCTCATGAGCTGGGTTGGTACTGCCCTTTATATTGCTCTGTATTCCTTTACTAATTATGCTGCGTACAGAACCAGAATCTGACGACCAGTTCACTGATGCTATGAGCGAACAAACCCGCACCAGAAGCCACCCCCGACCAGTTTCTCCCATTCCAATCACCAGAGTTGAGAGAGTCGACCATGAGGCCAGCTATGGCGAGGTCCCAGGCACTGACGCCTACGAGATGAGGACCGAGGATGCTCGCCCGGACGAGGTAGCATTTATCGACGAGGTACGGGAGCCAGATACCCCGGTCTCAGCAGCACCAGTCTCGCCAAGAGGTCAACCAATACCTAAGACCGTTCTTGAGGAGGTCCCAGCATCTCCAGTCCTCGGCAGCATTAGCAGAACCAATTCCCACAAGAGACATGCTTCCGATGCTCAACCCGACATCGTGTTACAGGTCGAGGACACAGCTGTCTCTCCGTCGGTCAGCAGATCGCCAGAGCGCCTCTCTATCCCTGCTGCAATGGAGTCCTCCAACGATGAGGAGGCCTCAGGTATACCTTTTCCTCTCATTGTCCCTTCACAAGGATTGACCAACTCAGGATCACCAGCCAACCATGAAACTAGGTCATCATTAGAAGCTCCTATCAGCCAGCGGGTTGACGACGATGACAAAGAAGCAATGAGAGAGGAGGAGCCAGAAGCGGAAGACGATGGAGATGGATTTGGCGACGACTTTGATGATTTCGAGGAAGGGGACGAGGACGCTGAGTTTGGAGACTTTGATGATGCTGGCTTTGAAGAAGCTGAGATTACTCCGGCTCCTCCAGCTCCTGTACAATCGTTACCCCAAATAGCACCACTTTTCGTAAGTGACCCAATAACCATTTCCATGTCTGCACTACTGCATCTTGCCCTCCGTTTCCATATACGAGTACTATGTAATGCGACGCTACTGTTTCACTCCTTCGTTCTCACCCTATTGCTTTGCCACTCATACCTGCGCACTTTTCTCATCATCTTGGCTCCTCGCAGCTACCCAGCCAAATAACACACGTGTCCGCCTAGCCACTAACATTGCCCAGCCAGTCTTGGACTTCTCCAATCTCGGTTCATCACCTGACGACATCGTCTCGGCCACAAAACCCTACCTCGACGCCTTCTTCCCGCCCGATGAGATAGATACCTCAGTCCTCCCCGCTGCGCCATCAGAGACCCCTATCTTCCTCACTCAACGCAGTGCCTCATTATGGTCTCAACTCGTCGCCCCTCCTCCACTACAGCCTCCAAACTGGATCAGATCGAGGATAAGGCGACTGTTTCTAGTCAGCTTGGGTGTCCCAGTGGACCTGGATGAGATTTTGCCGGCGAGCAAGCAGAAGAAGCTCGTTCTGCCATCCGTCGCGCTCAACTCAGGAAGAAGTAGCTCAGACTCCCGTGGCCTGGGTGGTGTAGACAGTTTGAAGGCCGAGGCGAATAACAGCAATATGTCCGTCGACTCGCAAGGCAGGCCCAAGGAGCGAAGTGGCAATAGTAGTAGAAGAAAGGGACCACCGCCTGCTCCGGAGCTGGATCTTGTGTACGCTCGCCAGCTTTGCACGGTTACGGATGAGGCGATGGCGGGGCTTACAATAGATGAGCTGAAGGAACATGTTAGGAAGTTGGAGAGTATGCAGGAGACGGCGAAGGAGGTCCTGGAGTATTGGACGAAAAAGACGGATGAGAGGTTGGGTGATAGGGAGGCGTTCGAGGGTGTCATTGAGAACCTGGTGCAGCATGCGAGGAAGGTTAGGAAGTAGAGCTGTTGTGGGAGGTTTGCGAAGTGCAAGGTATGACCATATTTAGTGTTAGAGATACCGAGTAATCATTGAAGTATTAATCGAGTCCTCGCTCATGCATCAAACTGAGATGTCCATCATCGGTGTTGCCAGATTACTACTTAAGTAGTACTCCCCACCTCGAGGAGTAGAGTAGTACTCCAGCCAAGACTACTCGTGTAGTCAACACAAACTACTCGAGTAGGGAGTGGAGGTCAGCAAGTGATGGATCAGACGGCAAATTAGCTTTATTCTTAGTTATTAGCATAGAAATGAATTTTAAGGTATTGGCGCTGTAAAAATTGCAAAGTATCGTTGATTTATGCTCTATTTGAGGTCTCCGCAACGAAGTTAGTTGTTGAACTAGCTTAAATTGGTCCAGCGTAAAGGCCAAGCGAGGCCGCGGCACTACTTCTGGCTCCCCCCTTACTCAAGGAGTAGCGTATAGGAGTAATTGAAAGGTGAGGAGTGGCGCATCTACTCCGGACTACTCGAGTAGTGGGCTACTCTCCAGCAACACTGTCTATCATTCGATTTGCGTCAATTGATTCTGGCTACACATGTGGTTTCATACTCTTCTCTTTTCTAGTCTTACTGATAAACATGTCCCAACCCTTTGTTCTGCTCTCACGATATCCGAGCACTACCTCGTCTCGCTCAAAACAAGCTGAAAACATGTAGCGAATTTCAGTCTGCTGTGAATCCTAACCTCCCCCTTTCCTCCCAAGCATTTACATGGCTCCACATCACCTGTTCATCTCCTGCCATCAGTGTGCTCAAGTCGCCAAATTTGATTTCAGATTCTTCAAATCATGATTAAATCGATTTGTAGGATTTGAAGTTCTTGTCCAAGATACTTGCTACTTTAGTCTATTTTTACCTGATTTTGAAGGAGGCGTGGTATAGAATCACTCAAATCTGTAATCAATTTGAATCATGATCCAAATCAATTTGGAGAAGCCCAAGTCTATTTGATTTGATTACGATTGAATCAGATTTATCGATGTTCGTTGTGCACTCTGCCTGCCATTCAGAGATGTTAACCAGTCAGTTACTACTCTTTTCAACTTGTATCCCGACTTAGATGGTATTACTGTTCTAGTGATATCCCGACATCTCGCCAACTGCAAGGATAATTCACAGAGTGATTCATATCAGCCACTCTACCAAAAAGGCTCAAAACCAGTTGGTCCAAAGAACTCTCCGCTGGATCGCGCAGATACTTTACTTTCACATGGACGCCCAGATTAATTAATCTTGATTCGTCAAGCTGTGGGCGCGAGCACCGCAAAGGTGGAGGATCCTGCCGCGGAAGCGGTGCCGCCAACGGTTGTGGTTGTAGTCGATATCGTGGTTGCCGATGCGGAACGACAACACCATAACTCTTCTGGCGGCCGCGGACGAACAGGCGGTAAAGGAATGTGGTCTTGTTGTGGTGCCCGCAATAGCCAACACACCCGACATTACTGAGATATTATAGAAAAGTAGATGAATATAATCTTCGAATGAAAAATTATATTACCTTCGTCTTCTGAGCTTCAGGATATAGAAATCTTCTGTTCGTAAGGGGATGGTGTACTTAAAGAGCATATCTTACCTCAGCTTGCCCAATGTTGGGGCCAGTAGCGGGATTACCTTGGAGATGACAAAGAATGAGATGAATGGTATCCTAGGCTCATCCCCAATCATCTCGAAGACCAAGTAATGACCTCATCTCAATACTTCGAGATGCCCTCGTGGGCAAGCAGATAACGCGTGATTCATGAGTGGATGGAATGGGCAAAGATACCACTCAGTGGAATGTGCAATCGGGTCGAGGTGTCGTCTCGACAACAGCAAAAAGGTATCAAGACATAGAACTTACAGAAGAGTTAGATCGTGAAGGGCGGGGGAAGCCTGGTTGTTGATGAACAATGCTGCGAGACGGCCGAAAACTCGACTCCTGCTTAGAGCGTTAGTAGGCCTTGCCAGTTGCAGATGCTTGCAAGTGCTTTCATCAGGTCAAAATCAGGGCCACAAAAACATGTCAAAAGCTGTAAAGAAGCTAGCGCCAGGTTCCAAAAAATTTCAAGCATATCCATCGTAACGTCCTCTCAAAAATAAGCAACGATCAAAAGCAACAGTACAGCAAAGATATGGATTACTCCGTCTAAACCTTCCAACCGCAAACCCGATAGCTGTGATCCAGGTGACCATGAAAACAAAGCGCAGTCGCAGTGTATCCAGTTCTGTAAAGCAGTACTGAAAGCAAAAGCAAATCGCAAATTCGAGCCATGGCGCCAGCGGCATCAGCCAAAAATGAAAACGACATCCCTAACCCCATTCGTCATCGCATAATAAGAGCAATCTAATGCACTTTTGTACAACCCCAGTCGTTATTAATGCAAACTCCCACCCATCGATATCAAGCAACGCTAGTATAAAAATATCCCAGGCGGTCGATGAGAAGCAGCTTAACAAGCAGCAAAGCCTAGGAGCACGCACAGACGCCGGTGTGCAAGCAAAACTCCGTGTTGCAAGAGAGAGACGAAAGATTTAGACGTGCTTTACTACAATGAAGGTCAGTAACAATACACCAATAACAAAGAGGATTAGTTCAAGGGCGATATCACTGACCTTCATTGGAGCAAAACCACCGTATGGGTGGACTGGTGGAATGCCCATGCCCTGGTACTGTGGTGGTGGAGGAGCTGGGCGGTATGGAGTTCCTGCTGGGCCAGAGTTGTTCTGGGAACGTCCCCAGGAGAGGCGAACGCGCGAGTTTCCAATTGGGTAGCCCTGCATCTGGTTGATGGCCATCTCAGCAGCGTGGCGCTGGACGAACTGGACGAAACCACAGCCCTTTCCTGGTGGGATCTTGACGTAGGTGATCTCTCCAAAGCCCTGGAAGAAGCTACGGAGCTCGTCCTCAGTGACATAGCCGGAAAGGCCGCCAACGAAGACAGTGGTGTTGTTAGGGTCGGTGAACTGGTTCATTGGCTGAGGAGCGCCGTAGTAGCCGATTGGTGGTGCGCCCATCGAGTACATGCCAGGAGCCATGTTGCCACCCATGCCGCCGCCTGGCATACCTCCCATAACACCAGCTGGACCGCCGCCGCCGGACTTGTTCTTTGGAGTGGCGGTGGAGATGCGCATTGGACGGTTGCCGCAGTAAACACCTTGCATCTCGGTGAGAGCGCGCTGTTGATCACCCTCATCGGAGAATCTGACGAATCCGTATCCGCGGGACATTCCAGAAATTGGGTCGGTCATGATCTTCGCCGACTTGCAAGATGGGAACCTGCTCTGGAAGAGAGAGACGAGGACGTATTCGTTGACCTCTGGTCCGAGATCACCAACGAAGATTGAGTACTCTGGACCGCGGTCATCGCGTCTGTCGGCAAGACCACCACCGGAAGCCCAGTTGAGCTTGAATGGGCGGCTGGTGTTTGGGATCATGGAGCCGTTGAGCGAGAGGGCCTTGGCAGCGGCCTCTGGAGTGGTGAAGTCAATGAAGCAGTAGCCGGCGTTGCCAGAAAATTTATCGCGAATCATCTTGACGTTGACTTGCTCGCCCATGCCGAACCAGACACTGCGGACGAAGTTTTCATCGATCCATGGCTCAAGCTCACCCATCCTGTATCACAACGTTAGCACTGTTTCGCATCTCCATCAATATCAGGACCTGGTTATTCTTACCAGAGGGTGGTCTTAGAATCAGAGGAGCCAGCTGGTCCGCCGACCTGGCCCTGCTCGAGGTTACCCTGGTTGGCGAATGGCTGTTGCTGTTGGCCCTCGACGCCTTGTGAAGACTGCATCTGCATTGGTTGCATTTGCTGCTGGCCCTGTGGAATGCCGTTGTTGCCGGACTCAGGGAAGTTGCCCTGCTGCTGAGCCTGGTTTGGATCGAATCCTCCTGGGAATGACATCGTAACAAAGTCGGTCTGGACGATTAGAGGTTTGCGTTGAGGATCCTGGCACACATGTAAGTATTTGTTCGGAAACTCCTATGTCGTGAGGCAGTGAAGAGATATAAGTACGAGCCTTAAGAGGATGTGGTGGAGGGGAAAGGACTGGGGGTGTGCGGCTTGGATCAATGATCGGACGCGGAGGGCAAGAGTGACGGTAAGAGCTAGACTGCGGGAAGGCTACGGAGTACATAGAAGCCTGATTTCGCGACGTGCGCAGAGGCTGAGGATTGCCGGAACCGTTCATTAGGGTAAGACCGAGCAGGCTGTGAGACCAATGAAGATGTCTGATTGGATGAACGAAGAAATCCCTAGGGCCCACTGTTCTATTACCCAGTTTTCCTCATTCCACCAGCAGCAAAGCAAAGGACTGACGACACTTCTCATGGACCCAAATGGCAGCAGGCGCATCTAACTCCCTCACTTTCACATTGATAATTGCGATATTTGAGGAAGGAAGACTCTAACTATCTGCGCCCAAGGCTTGGTTGATTGGGCTAGTATCGTATTGAGAACTTTACTTGGCAGTTGTAACCACTTAGAGGCAGGGTGTCGATTTAGTGACAAGTTCAACCTGTCATCTAGAGAGCTGTTGAGGATAGAAACGAAGCCAAACTAATCATTATATGAGTTGCATGACAGCTTGATATGAGGTGTATAAACGTGGCAATTGATCGTAGCACATATTTACCTCATGTTACCACACTTCCGCATCTAGGATGCTCAAAGCTGATTGCCTTGACAGCCTTGTTGAAGCCTTTCTTAAAAAAGACGCCTCAAGTGGAACTAGCGCCGGCACTCAAGGGCTCTGCCGCCAAATTCTAGATTATGGGGAGTCCTAAAAAGGGCGACTGTGACGCTGGAGCAGCTCTTGTGGTTTCTAAGATACCGTACTCGCAACAGCCATCGGAAGAAGAAGCTCGCGCCTCATGCTGGCTGCCACTTGTTATTCTTGGAATCCAGCCAATTGAACATATGCACGTCATGGGTCTTTGCCGCAGTGGTCGGTGCCTTCCGAGTCTGCCACAGTTGTTCCTGCCTTCGTTTCAGGTGTCAAGTGACGCTAGGATGTGTTTCATTTTTCGAGGCCAATGTCAAATGGCGCTTTTGGTTTGTGTGACTAGGGCTGTGCATTGTCACCTTACATGTGTTTTCACCCGACGATTTATGGCCGACGTCAGTAAATTACTTTTCGGACGGACAAAATTGACAAAATAGACGAGGCTGCAAGGCCTGATTATTACTTTAAGCTTAAATGCCCGCCTAATTCTTGGAGCTAAACTTAAAATGGTAGGAAGAGTTGCTATTAAGGTCATTTCCGGCTGACATGTCACTATCACTGTCCACAGCATTTTGCCTGGTTTACGTCCATTTTGTCATAATGGCTAAAAAGGACGTACTGTAAATCCCGCACCCCTATGTGTGACGGTGGTGAACGCTGGCTCAAGTCGTGTCGAGGACATGGCACCCTGGCGCCCTCGTGTTGACCACCGTCAACTTGATGCATTAAGGTAGAGAAGGCCCTCGACTGGTTAACTCTTTCCAAGCCCGCTAAGGCTAGAAGTTGCGGCGGCGAAGGGAACAAACGTTCTCGCACTTCTTCTGAGAACTCATCGGACTTGGCGTATGCCCGTAGGTGAGACCCGCGATCACGGTCTTTTCTGGGATGTTTCCAAAAGGAAACTAGTTAACACCCACCAGGACTGGGCACCAGGATTTTGGAGCGCCGTTGCGTCGCTCTTGGAGGAGGCCTAGAGGAGGCCGGTTTCAAAACCTGGTTAGCAAGGGAGTAGCTCATGGTTGGCCTCCAGAATAAAGCTGATCCGTCGAAACTTAAAGCTAATGCTGCCCATCCCAGTGGCCACTTTCAGAATTTCCCAAGGTGCCATACCTTGTTGCAAGGACGTGGGACGATAGAGGGCATTTGGCCAAAGCGATTTTGGCACTTCGAGCACAGACTTCAGATTGGCAAGGCTGGCTGTAACCGTCGGATAAGGTCCACGATAAGAAATGCACGTTCACGCTCACGCTTTGTTCCAGCCAATAAGAGCATTGCCGAGGATCATGTCCAACGCGGCCAAAGATGCAGATCGTCAGCCTTACATACAACATTTGTAGGTGCTTACCAGAACTTGCTCAATAGGAGAACCTTCTTGGCATCAAACAAGTTCTTCCTCTCTCGTTGTATTCCGTGAAAATGGCGGCTATCATAGATACGGTCCGTCGACTTGTTGCAACTCCACCAGAGAGTCAATGGCCAATAATCGCTGTCGGTGTGGTTGGCACTGTGGCAGCTGTGCGACTTGCACATTTAGCTCTGGATCGCAGAACTGGACAGGATGTTCCGAGTGCGAGAGCCACTCTCTTGCCAAAAATAAGCAAGGAAGAAGCGTCTGCGCTGCCATATCCGCCGGATGCACTGCCTGGCGGAAGATACGTCGATAGTCCTGTAGGTGACGGCCAAGCTCATGGCAAGAGACAAGACTAACACCGACCGCTTAGTACGGTGTTGTTAGAGTGTATGAATGGGGACCGGAAGATGGTCGTAAAGTATTGTTTGTCCATGGAATAACGACACCGTGCATTGCTTTTGGTGCCGTGGCCCAGGGAATGGTGGATAAAGGATGTCGTGTAATGCTCTTTGTATGTCTTTTGGAGTTCATAACTTTTCCGTTCCTGGATTTTAACATGTATTCCAGGATCTCTGGGGACGTGGCTACACTGACGCTCCAACCGATTTGCCCTACGACGCCCGCCTCTATTCCGCCCAAATCCTTACCGTCGTGACCTCCTCCACCCTCTCATGGACGGGACCCGAAAAATTCGACCTCATCGGTTACTCCCTAGGCGGAGGCATCGCCACAGCATTTACATCCTACCACCCTTCCCTAGTCCGCAGCCTCATCCTCCTCGCCCCCTCCGGCCTCATACGCCCAAAACACATGGCCAGCCGCAGCAAAATAATCTACAGCACCGGCATAATCCCGGAATGCCTTCTCCTCTGGCTCTGCAAGAAGCGCCTGCTCGCCGGGCCCATGTACGCAAAGGAGAACAAAGAAGTCGATCTCTCGCTTATCGGCACAGCGGAAGAGGGCGCGCCGGATGAGGCGCAGAGTTTCATCCCGCTGTCCAGGACCAGGCCGGATATCCATGTGCAGCAGGCTGTGCAGTGGCAACTGAGGAACCATGATGGGTTTGTGCTGGCGTTCTTGAGTAGTATTAGGCATGCACCTATCACCGAACAGCAGGAGCATTGGCGTAGGTTGAAGAGGGTTAGGAGTGATAAGGTGCTGGTGATTGCTGGGACTTTAGATCCGATTGTTTTTCCGGATGAGCTGAGAGAGGATGCCGAGGCACTCCTGGGTAAGGAGAGGATCGCGTATAGTGAGATTGATAGTACGCATGATTTCCCCGTTACGGAGTCCAGGGATGTGATCAAAGAGATCATGAATTTTTGGGAAGAGAAATAGACGTGACATTTAAGAACGAATTTAGATAGTTTGGGCGTTTGAGCGACAGAATGGATGAGAATACAAACCAGTCATCATACCATACCTGTCCTTTCGTCTGACGGTCGAAAATAGTATAACCAAATAGTGAAGAGAGATTTCAACGGCCCATAAGGCTTTCAGCTCCCTCCTTCCCATCAACTAGCTCCGACGACGCCGTCACCCCCTCACTCAACCAGCCAAGAAAATCGAGAGCAGCAGCTCGATCTCCCTCCGATAATGCGAATCCAGCCACCCAGACCTTGGGCATTTTAATCGTGGTATCACGGGATAGTTGGCAAGCAAGTAGTAGCGAAGTAGCTTCCAAAGCACACTGGTCCCGTATGCTAGTTTGGGTCGATAACCGCCGGGTATTTGAGGTGTGCGAGTGAAGGAAATTATCAAAGCGTGATTCCAGATCTCCATCTGCAGCTCGAGAGGAAGAAGCAGGAAGCGGTGATATGTCTGACAGGTTGCCATAATGGCCCCTCTTGCAAGGGCCTGGACTCGCTCCAGCGTTAACGACGGACTTGAATGGCAGCTTGCACCCTTCTATGCTTCACCGTCGGCAAAACCAAATTCTGTGGTTCTGCTAATAACTTCACACTCAAATCTCTGGACATCTGGCAGGCGCCCAGTAATCCTACGATGCTGCGAGTTACGACCTCCAAGGCTCGAGTGTCGAGGAACATAGGGAGTGCTAGCCTGCTGAGAAAGAGTGGTGAATCGATTGGCTCGAAGTGCGCGGCCCGAATCTGTGCGTCGAGGCTCTGGACTGCGTGCTTCCAGATCTGGATCTGGAGCTCGATGGGGAGGGAGGAGAAGTGTGGGAATTGTGATAAACCAGTTGGCGTTGCCATGTTATTTGGTGGACTATATGAGAGTTTGCGAGCGCCTCTGATGTTTACATTGCTAGGTTTGCCATTAAATTGGCGAGATGAGTATTATTTTTGAGGCTATGGTGGATGTTAAATGATAATATAAGTGCGCTCACCACTTTGTTTAGAGCGAAGTCGTCATGAAGATGTAAGTGCCAAGATGGGCAGCTCGGCTAATCTGCCGCGATCGCCGTTTTGTATGACAGCGCACCCCATATCGATGATGCTACAGCACTCGTAAGCGTAGCTTCTTAAGCATCAAACATCTGTTAGGGGAAACTTTCGTTCAACCAGTTTGAGCTCGCAAGCTTAAATATGGAGGTGAATCCAAACTTGGTTTCGCCGCGCTCGGACTGAAGAGAACGCGCCGTGTTGCGCGGATCCTAGTCTGCACTTGAGGAACTTATTGGAGGAATGCAGGGTTAGTAGAGAGGTAGTTGTAAGGCGTCAGGATTGGAGATTGGTGTCTGGGTTTAATTTTGGCTTCTTAGATGAAAGGTTTGGAGCTGAGTGTTTGGGCTTAGCTTCGGCTTCGCAGGTGCAGGATTTCAGTCTCATCAGCAAACATGATCCTGGTATAACCACTCGGTGGAAGCAAATAGTCTATTGTTGCTTTTCTGTGCGTTGCCATATCATCTAAGCCATCGCACATATCCGCAAGCGCGGGAAGCAGGGAATCAAAGACAGGAGAAGAAATGGAAAACAGGCGTGCGGCCTACTTCCTTCCATTCTTCCTCGCCCTGACCTTCGCTGATGCCCTCTTCTGCTCTGGGATGATATCGTAATCCTCCTCCAGGATCTCCTGATCAATCAACTCCTCCAGCCCACCCTCGCTGCTCTCGGCCTCGTCGTTGTATCTCAAGAAGCGTCCAGCAGTCTTCTTAAAGACAAACATTGGCAGACGAACAAGCGCAGTATCCTTGATCGTCGGTCTCTCCACCTCATTCGGATCTAACAAAAACTCCTGAACGCCATCCTCAGTCCTCTCCTCAAGATACACATTCCCAACCGAGTCAACAACCAGCACCTTTCCGTTCTCAGCCACAACCTTCTTTTTTGGTCCAGAAACGGTCGTTGGCGTGCCTGGGTTTGAGGAAACAGGAGTAACCTTGGCCTTTGGCACCTTCTTCTTCTCCGCCTTCCCAGACTTCGCATACCTTCCCTCCATCCTCCTCTCGCGTCTATTCATCGGCTGTCTCGGCCCCTCATCCTCACCCTCAACCGGCGCTGGCGGCTCCTCAATAGCAGCAGCCTCCAAGCCAGGGATCTGCATATTATCACCCCAAGCCTGACGACGAGCAAAGTTGATGTAACGAGCGAGGAAGTCCTGCTGGCGCTTCCAGGTCAAGTAGAGCGTAACGTAGTGTCCGAAACCACCAATGAAGACGAAAAGCCCGATAAGAACAGAGCCCATACCAGGGCGGAAACGGGCGTAGTAGTATCCGGTGCCCTTCCAAGCCGGGAAGCCGTTGGCGAGGAAGTGATCATAGCGTTCGCGCCCCGGGCCCATTAGCACCTTGTTCACAAGCCCGAGACGGGCGTAGCGGTCGGAAGCTGCTTGGGCGGCGGCAGCAATGGCGGCTTTGGTTGGCTTCTTGCCGTCCTTGTTCTTCGTCTTGCGGGTCTGCTTGACTTTGTCCGGATGCATGGTGCGGGAGGCTTTCTTCCAGGCTTTGTTGAGGTCGTCCTGGTTAGCTTTGAAGGAGACGCCCATGAAATCATAAAAAGAGACTTCTGGGCCTTCGGAGTCCGCGAGCTCGGCTTTGAGGCGAAAGATTTCTTGGTCTTGAGTTGAGGTTAGCACGGTGTTGTGAGCTTGCCGATAGCTTCAAGAGCTTACCCAATGGACTCCAAGCTGCCACCAAGGTGACGGCGAGGGCCAAGAAGCACAACAAGAATGTTGTGGACTTCATAGTTGCAGCGAGATGACTGTCGATGCGTAGGAAAGTGATGCGGTGACGAGCTTACAACCTTGCAACCATAATTGTCTCGTTGTTCAGGTTGTCAAAAGGAGATGTGGCAGCTTCGTGGGTGACGCCAAATTAATTCGTGGTTCAATCGGCCGCGATGTGTGGGGGACAAGCTAGGGGGGCCCACAGCTTCTAGCCTCGTCTGGCCCGCGAAGCTTGAGACAAACACCAGAGCTTGGACAAGGCGGTGAGGGTATCAAGCTGGGCTGGCAGTTTACGGCAGAATTCTGTCAGTGCCCGAAGTGAGGAGTACCGCGCCCTAAAGCAGGACCTCCAGCATGTCTCGGGCTTACTGGAGGAGTACAGCGCCCTGAAGCAGACCTTCCAGCACATCTTGGCCCACTGGAGGAGCACCACGAGAATGTGAGGCCGACCAAAGTTGGGGATTGGTCCCCATCAGGGAAAGAATGCAAGATTTAGAGACATCGGCAATGCATTGGATGCAGTTTCCGTGCATGCAGCGTTGAGTGTCAATGCATAATCTAGCACACAATGGACTTCTATATTGCTAGACATTTTCCTTCTCTTCGTCTTCTCTTCGTCTTCTCTTCCCCTTCTCTTTCTTCGTTTCCATATCTCATACTTTTAGGACTTTAGAGCGGTAAGCTTTAAACCGCTGTGCGAGGTATTCACCCTCTGCACAAGTCTTACCACACACCGCCATCATTGCCTTGAATCCGTGGAGCTGGATGAGATTGGAGCTGGAAGAGACCTGAAGTGAGAGGAGAACGGTGGACTCGGGAATAAGGGAAACCGGTTGGTGCGACGAAGTGAGAACGAGGACTCCGTTCCACCTTCACTTCCAAGACCTCAATTCAGTTTCAGCACAAGCTTTCAAGCTGGACTGGCAGAGATATTATCCTCAAAATACCTGGGACGAGTATCCGTGCTAACTTGTCGTTGAGGTCTAGGAAGCTCGAGCGGCGATTTATCACGTAAGAGGCAGTCTCTAGGGTCTCTCACTGCCCCCCAAGTTGCCAATCATCTCCGGGCTATCTATTTCCGTACGCTGGGCGCCGCGAATCCTTTAAATACCCTTGCACAAGCATTACGAACAACAAAATCTCCTGAACAAAAGTTGGTGCGAACGAGACTCTCCCCAAACTTTTCCAAGTTATCGCCATATCACTACAATCGTTTGTAAGTCTGCATTTCTCAAGCTCAAGCGGGTTGGCATGGAAGCTACGTGGTCGGATTACGACTGCCAGCTGCGAAGCTATCGGTCCTATCCACTTATTGACACCTTGGGCGTGCCTTTCGTCTTCCCTCCAAGCTGACACACTTCACTCTGAACAGATCTCAAGCGCAAAGACGCGGGAACCCACAAGAACCACTTCCAACTTTCCAACTTATTAAAGAAGCTATTTAGCTCAGCTACTCAAATTCCCAACATCCTCGACCTTCCACAAATGAGCGGCGTAATGTCTAGAATCCAGATTCCGTTGGACGTGTTCACCTCGAGGTTCAACCTCAGCGACAGGTTCGCCGGTGTCCGCTCTCAGTCTCTCACGTCGAGGTTTGCCAACCTCAGACCGATCTCGGAGTTTCTCGACATCAAGCGTATCTCCAAGCCAGCCAACTTTGGCGAATGCCAGTCCCGCATCAACTGGAACTTGGGTCACTTCTCTAGCAATTATGCCGCTGTCTTCGCCATGTTGAGCATCTACTCGCTCATCACAAACTTGACCCTTCTCTTCGTCATCTTCCTCGTCGTTGGTGGTATGTGGGGTATTGGTAAGCTCGACGGCCGTGATCTCGAGATCGGAGACAAGAAGATTACCTCCTCCAACCTCTACACTGGTCTCCTCGTTATCGCCATCCCCCTGGGCTTCTTCGCCTCACCAATCTCTACAGTTCTCTGGCTCATCGGAGCTTCTGGCGTGACCATTATTGGCCACGCATCTTTCATGGATAAGCCGATCGATGCGGCTTTTTCCGGGGAGGCGGTCTAGGTGGTCGGCCGCGATCTCCCAAACTTATGCCCTCATGGGGAAGACCACAAGGGGCGAAGGGCAGCAAACAACGTAGGCGGTGGGAGCGCGAACAAGCGATGTATGCACAGGATGCCCGGGTAGAGGAGTTGGAAAGTGATGAGAGTGATGACGATATTAATGGGAGGAGGGTGTTTAGCGACGAGTTACGTTTTGTAGGCGGGAATATGGCGCCGAGGAGGAGAGATCCATATGCACACCAGGAATATTATCAGGGGGAATCAACTAGCGAGGAGAGTGACAGTGAAGTTAGCCACGTCAGTCAAAAACAGGTCGCCTTACGGGACAAGGAGGAGGCACTGGTGGAGTCGGCATTGGCAAGAATTAAGCGAGCACAAGATAAGGGCAAAGTGGAAGTCAAGTTACGAGAGGATGAGCTGAAAGCACTCGAAGACAGACGGAAACGACTGCAGGCAGAAGCTACTGCGAAAGCTAAGAAGAGTAAATCTGGCAAGAAGAAGAGCAGTCCCCCAACGGTAACCGTTCCGGTCACGCATCCAGACCTCCAGTATATTGCATCCAACTCGCAACCAAGTTCAAGGCGTCCGAGCCGGCAACATCTTAATGATGCTGTGGCTACCGGGCCTGGAGTTTTGGTAGAAGGACCAGATGGCAGAGTAACCTACCAGCCTATCAGCTACCCCTCTTCACCAAGTGGACCACGTTCGAGCTCAGCAATGTCGTCGCAGGCATACAGGCAGCCACAGCAGGCTTACCCATATGGTTATCCTATGCCTGGTAGGCATGTATCTGACAACACGCGGCCGCCATCCTCAGCATCTCAGTCTTCTCGTCCTCTACCTCACGAGGAGGAATGGCAAGATTCTCGTCGCAGTTCGCTGAACAGCCAAGTTAGCTATAATCCGGCACCATTGGAGTATCAGATTCGTGATGGCCCAATACAGGGAGAGGATAGACGGTACTACTCGCAGCCTCATTTAACTGGTGTTCAGTACTCGAATATCCCACGAGCACCGCCCTACTTCCACCACGCGAACTCAGATCCAACGATCATGCAGGGCAGCAGTAGGCGACATGAAGTCGATCTCGCAGGCTCAGATAGCGAAGATGAGTTAAACGACCCAAAGCAAGCCAATGGGGGTGTCAAGATCCCGCAGCCAGAGCCCAAGAAGGGGGCTGTGAAGAGGAAACCTGTTGGTAAAAAAAAGGGGAAGAGATAGATGATGAGAATGGTATGCATATGACTTTATGTCCTGGAAGGCTGTTTCTCCGTCTGCGAATTATGACTGTTTTTGAGGGGTCGTCCATTTATATTGCTACGGGGTCCACCCGATCAGGGAGGGTGGAGTATACATAGATGGTAGTAGCTCAATATAATGGAGTAGTGCCTGATTGCCTTTCATGAGACGTTGTCAGCATTTTCGAGAGGACATCTACTTTTGACATGAACAGCGCTGATGCTAATAACGCCACATCTTTTGACGAGGGAACTTCAAGCCGACGACGGCTGGTTCATCGAACGTGTATGGGCTAACCTTCATGAAAATGTATATTGATGAGGCGCGTCGCGGTTGACGACGGCCAACCGATCAACAGCGAGTGCACTACCAGGCCATACGGGTCGGCCCTCGTATCTCCCGCAACCGGCGCCAAAGCTGGCAAGAAGAAAACCGAAATCTGTGCTACGATATGTCCGCCTTCATTGCAATCTCTATACAGACTGACAACGACCACCAAGCTCCAAACAACTTCCACCCCTCCTTAACTCACGACGGCCAGACAACATCTCCGACTCTAATAGTATACCTCACACCCCTTACCTCGCCCTCCTTAGGAGCATGACACATATGTCCCCCAAACCACACCTTCCCATCCATCCTCCTCGTTTTCGCAAGCGTAACGAACGGCTCCCCATCACTGCTCTTTTCAGCCGTATTCTGGTCTATACAGACCATATGGCACCGCCTACAGCTGCCCAGCATTGTGAAATCCTGCCCTCCTATCCTTAAGCTCTTCCAATGGTCCTCCGCGTAGGGGGTACGGGATGGTGCGTCGGGAGCTGGCGTACGTGGGGTGCTAGCGGGGATGGGTTTGGGTGCTGTGGATGACCCTGGGGCGGGGATGAGGATGGGGTGGAGGGAGTTATTGGGGCAGGGTAGGCCGATGACAATATTGGCGCGGAAGACGGAGGGAAGGGGGACACGGCCGTTGGTGCGGGCTATGGATGTGGAGAGCTGGAGGTAGCTCTGTTCATTGATCATTAGGATGGGTGACTCGTTGCTCAAGAGGATCAGGCGGGGGTTCAACGAACCGTCGGTGGAGGATGGCGGTGTAGGTACCCCGTCGTCGCATGAGGGGTGACCACTGGTGACTTGTTGGTGGGCTTGGAGATGTGCCTTTGAATGTCTGACTCCGGGCCCTACACCGCCGGATGGAAAACGTGCTAGTTGCACTGGCACACCGATGAGGCCGGAGAAGAACTCATTCCCGTGCCTCCAGTTCCTCAAACGCCATATCGAGACCTTGTCACCGCAGACCTTGGATGTTGCCGAGTTCTTCCAGATCGATTCGTAGAATACCGGCGCGGAGCTCAATGGAACTCTGAACTCCCTTCCTTGACAAGATAGGGCCATAAAGGCGGAGGCGAGATTCAGGGAAGGTCGAATCAGTGCCATTTTAGGGTATTTCTTTTGTGACAATACAACGCCGGTGCCTTGGTGGATAAAGCACCATTCTCGATCCCACGCCAGTCCTTCGGGACGCACTTCCCAGTCTGTGTAACAGGGGATGGCGTAGCCGCCGCAGGATTTGATGGGGTAGATTGTTAGGCTGCGGACTTGCATTTCCCTTCCCTCTAAATCATTGCCTGCGAAAATGAGGGATGACAGTCTGTCCGTGAGTGGCTCAGGTATAGATTTCTCGACATAGAACTCTGAGATAAATTTCACGAATGCTTCGACGTCGGAGAGCGTGGACATGGCGCCTAGGCTCGCTCTTATCACGCCTAGTGGCTTGCCATCGATCACATCGTCCTCTCCTCCACATCTGGCACCGGCGAAGAAGTTGCGGCTTATCTCCCTTGGCGTAAACTCGCATGCTTCCGTGACACCGCCGGGGTTGCACATGCCTCCTGTCCTAATGTGTATCTTCCTGATCGAAGCCAGCCGCTGGACTTCTGTATTGGACACCCATTGGCCACTCGAGTTGACGAGATTGAATGGCACAGTTGCGCCTTGGAGGACTCTGTTGCCATAATTGGCACCGTCGTTAGGCGCATATATACGGCACACCACTCGCCCATTCGCATGTTTCAGCTGCTTCAAGCGCTTATACAATTTCTCAGCCAAAAACGTCGTGTGATCCGATATTCTATCCATAGAAGTATACAACTCCTCATGCACCGTCATAGCATGATCCAACGCCATAATACTATGTATCGGCAACGTGCCATCCTCCAAAGCCTCATGCAAAGTTTCCTCCTTAGGAACATGCCATTCTTCATTATGCAAAGCAACAACCACTTCAACTGTGCCGCCGCCAAAATATTTACGTTTCCGTAGAATGCCGCCGCGAGACTTCCGCACTATCAGGGCACCGAGATCCGGAAAGCCAAATATTTTGTTGAAGCTCATCACTGTGAAGTCTGGCGCTTTGTCCGCATTGCTCAGATCCAGCTGAGCCGTCGAGACCAAAGCCGCTGCATCAAGCAGGGTGTAGCGTGTAGGGTGCTCGTCGCCATCAGTATTCCCAAAGCATCGAATCCTCCAAGACCAATCAAGTGGAAGTCGTCTCCCATTAAAGTTCGATTGCGCCGGATATGCATACAGCTCCAAGTGGACATCCTCACCACTCGGCCATGCGGGGGACTGTCCACGCTCTATGTAGTCATCTTCAATATCATCGTCGTCAACACATAAGCTCTTGTACACATGCTCACGCACACCTATCAAACTGGTATGGCTGTCTTTGTGGTAGGCATAAAGGAATCGATTTTCAGGCGTGGCAGCATCGCGGAAAGAGTCCATTACTAATTTTATTCCAGCAGTTGCATTTGCGACGAATACAACATCGAATTCTTCCGGGGAGGCATTAAGCCATTGTAGCACTCGATTTCTGGCCACGTCGACTCGAGCGCCAGCGGCTTGGGAGGAGGTTGAGGCAGAGTGAGGATTGCCGTATAGGTTTGCTATCATTTCAGCCGAGAATCTTTCCATGAGAGATTTGGCATAGAGAGTAGTTCCTGCATGGTCGAGGTATATTTCATCTGCCAATTAGTTAGTTGTAAGACTTAGAAAATGTAAAGATGACAACTTACCTTTGAGCATTGGATACTCTTCCGCTCTTATCGATGCAACATAATCATTGAACTCCATGCCGATAGCAAGTACAGATGGTATAAGAATAATAAGGAAAATAAATGCAAACAAGAATGTTAATCAAAGGAATGATGAGGTGAGAGGCATGAAGAAGAGATATACTTACCTCGAGGTTTGGGGTCCTCGGCATCAATATATATCGCCTCTGTTTAGACAGCAAGCTGAAGTAAGACCTCGCCTATCAGGATGAGAGATTGCCCCTCCAGCGTGCTTAGCTGTCCCGGACGTCGCCTCCAAGGTTACGGCCGGTATCAAAACGCGGCCCACCCTTGCCATTCCGGTCATACGTATCTCCGCCGGCCGCGACCGAGCCTTGCCAGGCCGCGATATTTTGGGATGGCTTCAGCGGCGAGTATCGAAAAGTCCGAGTAGTCCATACCCAGCTTACATCATGTCCTTCTCTATGCTCCGTCCACGCGTCGCCAGGGCATTGGCCAGGCCGGCCATGAGGAGGTCGATTCACAACCTCCCGCCTCTGCCACAATTCGAGAACGGAATCCCAGGTCTCCTCACAGCCGATGGCTTCAGAATCGCATGGACTGAGTACCAGGGCATGATGCTCGAGAAGCTCAATGCTCTCACCGTCGGTACGTCGAGTTGCGCGCGTTTCTAATAGTGGTTGCGGCTGGTTGTCTTGCGGCGCATGCTGTGCAATATTGGCAACACGCAGCCGCCTCAACTCAGCCCGCGGCGCGTCGAGGCATAGCTACCCATTCGAGCTCGTAACTAATTGGTTTGCAGGCTCCGCCGAGGATTACTCCAGCTCGACCAAGAACCTCCTCATCAAGTACGCCCGCCAGCCATCTATGGCCTCCCTCTTCAACCACGCCTCTATGGCACACAACAACCACTTCTTCTTCTCCACCCTCTCAACCGAAGAGGTCACCATGCCAGCCACCCTCGAGCGCGGCCTCATTGAGTCTTTCTCCTCCATCGAGACTCTCCGCAAAGAGTTCATTGCCACCGCAAACGCCATGTTCGGCCCAGGCTTCGTCTGGCTCGTCAAGACAAAGGAGGGCAAGTTCGCCATCCTCAGCACATACATTGCCGGCTCCCCATACCCAGGCGCACACTGGAGACGCCAGTCCCTGGACTTGAACACCCAGTCCAGCATGCCAGATGCCAAGAACACGTCAGATCATTTCCGCCAACAGGCCATTGCCAACATGCCAATCGCCAACACCGTCGGTATGCATGGTCAGTTCAGCAACAACCAGAAGGTTGCGCCAGGTGGTGTTGATGTAACTCCAATTTTGTGTGTCAACACATGGCAACACGTCTACATGCCAGATTGGGGTGTGTTGCAGAAGAAGGACTTCTTGGAGGCGTGGTGGGCCCGCATCAACTGGAACGTTGTTGCGGATGCGGCGGGTGAGAAGTTTGCTTCCTCTTCTTCCCAGTTTATCAGGTAAACTGGGGAGGGGAGAGAGCAGGAGCGGGTGTTGAACGTTGTAGCATATATGTAGGGCAAAAAAAGCGTTATTAGCTCACGTAGAATGTATAGTAAGCATGTATGATCTAGAGAAGGATTGGCATATATAAGCCTCTCCAAAATCATTCCATCCAAATCAACCTGGCTTCGAGTTTGGTCTCCGTGGTATCTTTGTGAGTCTGGAAGCAGTTTTGCTGGGATATGAAACATAACTTTGCGGGAACTGGTTGACAAGCAGCCACCATCTCGAGGAGGCGCCTGAAAGCATTCCGTGACATCAATATAACGATCAATTTTAGCCCCACTTGACCACTGTGCGAGTTCGAAGGTAAGCACCAAGATTATTGAATACAACTGTTTATTATTTTGTAAGTTCAACTGTTTGAAGTCGGACGCTGCTTGACAGATCGGCGGTCCCCACCACCGCGGGGTATCCGCCATGACCGGCCTCGCAGGGCTGTGACACACCCCTCCATGCACCACTCTTGAAACTATTTTACAATCACGCAAGACAGCAGCCTCGTTTCCTTCTTTTGAATTCTTACCAAGGAGTTCACCTGTCTGATACATTCACGTCCTTTGCTCTGAGCCGTCTTCTACTTCATTACAACAATCACGTCACAGCCCAGATAGCTCGCAAGGTCACCTACTGCACGATGTCCACCACTCGCGCACCCACAAAGCTCACAGTCCTCATATCCGGCAGTGGAACGAACCTCCAAGCATTGATCGATGGGACTGCCGCGGGCGCCCTTCCGGACACCCAGATAATCAGAGTGATAAGCAATAAGAAGACTGCGTACGGATTACAGCGAGCAGAGCGCGCTGGCATCCCAACAACCTACCACAACCTGTTGGCAGGCAGATATGTTACCAAGCAGACAAGGGACGCAGGCGAGGAAGCTGTGAGGTTGGGGCGGGAGAATTATGATGCGGATCTTGCGGCTCAGGTGTTGGAGGATAAGCCGGATTTGGTTGTTTGCGTAAGTTTTTAAATCATCTTTACATCTGTGCGCTTCCACTTCGTTTGAGATATACAGCTGCTAAGAGAACTGTGTACGTAGGCTGGATGGATGCATATCCTTGCGCCAACCTTTCTTGCGCCATTGGATAAGGCTGGCGTGCCATGTATAAATCTTCATCCAGCACTCCCAGGCCGGTACGATGGCATCGATGCCATTGGACGTGCTTACGCCGACTTCCAGGCTGGGAAGTTACAAGACGGGGAGACCGGCGTTATGATACATTATGTGATTAGTGAGGTGGACGCTGGAGAGCCCATTATTACAGAAAAGGTCAAGGGCAAGGAGGGTGAGAGTCTTGACGAGCTTGAGTCGAGGATGCATGAGGTTGAGCATGGCGCTATTGTGAAGGGTACGGCGATGGCCATTGAGAGGCTCTGGGAGGAGAGGGGAAACACGAAGTCATAAACGAAATCAAGAGCCATACTGAATCATTTAAATTTGCAGCCCATCTGATATGGGTATCTATTTAGTCGCCAGGCCTGCTTCCCGCCATACGTTTGCATCCTACACCCGCCCACTGTTACCTGCCGCCCAACTCCCAACCTCTAACGCCAACTCCCCGTCAAGCACGAAGCACCGACCTCATATGATCTTTTAACTCTCGCCCATTGTTTTAGATCGACCCGCTTCCGCCTCCTCCGACAGCATGAGCAAACACCTTTGCAGCAAGCTGGCTCAACAACCGAGCCTTATCCTGCTGGGGCAACTCCTGGAAGACAGAGTAAACACTCTTCCCTTTCGCATCTCTAACAGCACCTAACCTGTTCCCGGCAACAGCGCCAGCTACCATGCCTGGTAAGTTCGCGATGATGAAGCCCATAGCTGCGCCGCTAAGGCCTCCCATCATACCCCAGAACTTACCAGTCGCACGGCCTCCGTCGTCTGCCAAACCCTCCTCGCGGAGCATCTCCTCGAACACATCTGCGAACTGTTCGCTCTCGGCCTGCGCCCTGTTCTCGCCCTGCCCGAAGCCAAAAGACTGCCACCACGACTTGGCCTGACCTGATGCGCCTGGGATGTCTTCGTCGTCGTTCATGGAGCCTGGCATTGGGCCTGCGCCGGCGGAGGATGAGGAAGAGCCGGCAAATGGGTTGAAACCATATGTGCGCCGGGCATTGTCGTAGTCGCGACGACGAGTCGGGTCAGAAAGGGTGTAGTAGGCGTCGTTTATTAATTGGAACTTCTTGGTGCGCTCGGTGCGCTCTGGTGAGTCGGATGGGACGCGGTCTGGGTGCGTCTTTAAGGCAGCGCGCTTGTATGCATCACGGATTTGTTGTGGGGTTGCGGACTGCTCGACACCGAGGAGAGCGTCTGAAGATGGGGTTAGAGATAGGGCTTTCTCTCGGGGTGGTGTGAGAGCTTACAGTAGTCTGGGGCCTTATCGTTCATGATGTTTGATAAGGTCGTGGATTTTGAGTTTGGTTATAAAAATCGAGATTTCTTCTAGCAACTGTCTATTGGCTCGCAGATGCTGGTTGATGCTTTGTGATAGTAGGAGAGTAAGGTATATAGTTCAAGGACAAAGGAATGTTTAACTTGTCACGAATCATTCCAGCAGGACAACCCTGAGGACTTATCAGGCGATCCCGCCTGCGTCATTGAGGCGGTGCAACGTGGCTTGAACTTGAACCCAGCACGACATCACATGACCGACACCCCACGCCAAGCACTTCTGACACTTAGACCCCACGCCCTTCCCGCCTTCTAGATTTCAACCCCCAAGGTTCCCCAGCCACCCTCTAGGAGACTTCGGTTCAGCTGCATCGACAGAGGGCAACCAGTCGCACGAGCCAGCACATACATACAACCAAGTCCCCACTCCGTCGAATCGCGAGGCCATCATCTTCACCGCCAACCAGTTAGACACAAATATCTTGATTGACGCCCAATCCACTCCTAATCGAGCTACACTTGCGCTTAGCGACTAGCCGGTTGCTTCGGCAGCAGCACAAGCGCCATCATGAGTTCCTGGTTCGGTGGAGCGTCGTCGGTTGGGGGAAAGTCACATAAGTCGAAGCGCAGACATAGTCCGGCACCTAGCGGAATTAGCAACAGTACGAGATCTGGTAGACATGGCAAGAAAGTGACGACCGGAAGCAGCTTTCTGGACTATGCTGCAGGTATGAAGAGACCCTCGACTAAGAGTGCTGGAAACTATATCAGTATCGACCTCGAGAGGGACGACAAGGACAAGAAGCGCAAGAAGGTCTATTACGACGACCGCAAGAACAGGAGCTCGACTAGTTTTATTCTTGGGCCGCAGTACGAGTACGACAGGGGAAGCATGTATGATGGACGCAAGAACCGGAGCTCGGCCAGCTTCTTCAGTGTTGGCAGTAAGTAATTCTCATTTTCAGTTATTCCGATCTCTCTGTCGCACATAGTTATGCATAGAGCCTATATCTACCTTGATACTTTGTTACTTCGCCTTCAGGAGCATTGGCCAGTCACAATGATATCTTACCTGACGGTGTAACAGGCGGCCATTCCTCCACATCGTCGTACAGGCGCTCACCCCGCAGCGGCTTCATCGCACGCATGTACAGGAAGCTCAGGAAGACCTTAAAGAAGCTTAAAAAATACTTGAAGTCCCATCCACTCAAGGTCTTCACCCTCGTCATCCTACCACTCCTCACCTCTGGAGTCTTCGCCACTCTGTTTAAGTTCTTTGGCGTCCGCCTGCCACCGACGATTACCAAGTGGGTCTCGAAGATCATGGGAAAGCCAACATATGGCGACTATATGATGGGTGGCTTGACAGCCATGGGCACGAGAGTTACCAAGAGTAGTGGTGGGAGAGGGCAGTTTGAGAGTAAGAGGAATGTTGGTGCTCTGGATAATGTGAGCGGAGTACTGGATAACGTGGGTTCGATCATGAGTGTGGCGAAGCTTTTTATCTGAGCGAGTTATATCACCTGTGATCGAGAGCCGAGGCCTGATGGTTTAAGAGGCTATCTACTTCCATACTGAGGAGATTTATGGACTGGTGACTGGGATGGGTATATGATAGTTACGATGGCGGGAGGCGTTCAAATGTTGATAGGTTTTCGACCAATACCATGTGTGCTACTGTACAGGGCAATTGCCGTTATTGTCTGGAGTCAGTTTCTCGGCAAATCCTAACTGGTTGGTGGCGAGCCTTGAAGCATGTTGGCTGACCAGATTTCTTGCTGGGATGGTTAAATTACCGACAACGACGGACACAAGTATTCTCTGGATTGCTAACCCGTTTCCGTGCGCATTTTTTCAAATTGATTAACTTCTCCATGACAATGGTTCCTCGGTTCCCTGGTAATCCTTCTTCAGGCTTGCCATCAAATTGGCATCTGCGGCAACATTCTTCATTTTGTTGCATAGTTCATAAATAAGGCCTCTGTACGTCCTGCATCTTGACCAGTAATCTTGAACCTTCACAATCCCCTCTAGTCGAGGGCCGTGATATAAAACAGCATTGCGTAGCACACGCCAGTCTGGCGTCTCAACTCCCAACCGCTCTGCCACATTCTTTGCTTTCCGGCATGCACATGTCAAATTTATTGAAGTTCAATGCCTCAAGGTGACGTTTAGATACTCCAAAAATTGCTGCGAGCGCCTGGTTAGACCTCCTTTAACAACTTGTCAATTTACTGGAGTCTCCGATACCCAGCTGGATTTGCCGTATCAGGAACTTGAGCAAACACCTGAAGTCTCTATGCCGTCCGCTCCTGCTAGGATTTGCCAGTATACGCTTCAGATCGCGAATTTGGCTTCTCTGTTTTGACTCCAACTGTGCCATACCCCTTTTTCGGAATTCAAATGGGGCCATGAATAGCGGAACGACATATACGACCAATCTAGCCAATAGAGGTACGGTGTGATCCGGTGCGTTGAGTTGCGTACCTGAAATGGGCCATATCCTTGATGCATGATGTCCTTTGACTATGTATCGAACACGCCTGCAAAGTTCGCCTTATACTCATACACATTGACTGTATGTTTAAGTTTCTTGTCGAGTATTGTTCGATTAGGCCAAGAGGCCAATCCGTGGAACAATGTTTTGGCGTCTTTTGTTGCCATAGTTTGGTACAGAAGCTTGCAACCAGAAACCTGCTTTCCCACCTTGACCTTCCATGCGTTCTCGATGTGCTCCTCATTGCGCTCAATCATGCCGCCAATACCGACTGCGCAGCCAGTATATAGGTATACTGTGCCGCCTGGCAGACGCGCGATAATGAGGTAGACTCCGCTGGCGTTAGAACGCGAGCTAGGGGGCTGTGCCAATAATTGACATCTAGGTAATCCGTCGACAGGCCACTCAAGAACACGTCACGGAGAGGGAGGGCTCTTGTGTTGGGAGACTCTAACTTTTCCTTCTTGGTAGTCAGCTCGGTACTGAGTCCTTACAACTCCTAGTTTCGGTACCCATGACGGCAGCTTTCACCACTGCGTCAAAGTGCTGATGGTAGATGGGGGATGCTAACAGATTGACAGAGTAAATATCGAATATAGATGGAGCAGCAACGGCGCGGCATGTTGTGAAGGGGACGCGTGGCGTCGAGCTCTTATTATCTGAAGCTTTACTAGATCTACTGTATATCTTACGTATGCGCTTCCCTGAACCGCTCTTCGAATCGTATCATCATGCCAACGCTAAATTCCTTCCAGGACGCCAATTACAATATGCTTAACTTTTATTTACACAGCCTTCTCAACCTCGTTAATCAGGTCCTGGACGTCAAAGGCCGGATCTCCCTTTCCGAAGAGCTCCAACAATCTCTTGCGCTCAGGACTAGCGCTGCCGAAGCCGTAAAACTTCTGCAAGCACATCATGAGCAACTTCGCCTCATCAACCGAGATGCCTCTTCCAGGGGTGACCTGTCCCTGCAACAAAACAAGGTCCTTTTCCTGTGCGAGCTCCAAGTGGTGGGTGATGGTGGTATGCGCCTCGGCGTACTCGCCTCTCAACTTGAACTCGGCAAGATGAGTGAAAAGGACGGTGACAGTATCTGGTGCTGGGAAAGTCCACTGGAGCAAGTGCATCTCTGCTCCCTGTCCCTCGCGTGGTACTGGAAGGACGAAATGTGGGAACTTCTTTGCCGACTGCTCGAGGGTCTTGTATGCGTCGAGTGGGATAACAGCGCACAGCGACTGTGAGTTATGTGCGTGGCGCAAACGCCAGATAACCTCGATCTCCTTCTGTGGCAACTCCCGGACCTTCTCTAAGTCGATGAAGCTGTCCAGAGTCTTGAGGCCTGGCGTACCCGCCTTCTTCTTTATTGGTGATTGTGGTTGTGGTGGAGGAGGCGGTGCTGGGAAGGGTGAGGTAGCGTCATTCGCATCGGGTGACGCTGGCGCCGGTTGTGCTGAGCCATTGACTGTTGGGATCTCGACGGCGGCCTTCTTTCTCAATTCCACGATCTTGTCCTTATAAGCCACCTTCAGCTCGTTAATGTCCTTCAGGCCTTCTCTGTAGCGCAAGAGTTAGCCTCAGTTTACAGGAGACTGTGGGGTTATTTCATCTTACGCCTTTGCCTTTTGCTCCAACTTCGCCTTATACTTCTCCAAGGTGGCGTCTTGGTTGGATTGGGTTACCAGAAACCTCACATCATGAACTTGCGCCCAACGTCTCTGCGACGCACGCAAATATGGAGCACTGCCAGAGATGGCATGGCGCACAGCAGGGGCTCTAAAGAGAGACATGGCGAGCAAATAATTTATCGACACAAATTAAAAATAACAACACTCGTCGCCTTTCTGACGTCGACCTCGAAATAAGTCGCCGCGGCTGCGACCGCGGAATAACTTTCCCATATTGTTCCTGAAATGACAGGGGAGGATAACCCGTACCTCGGCCCCCCGGCCCCGCGGCACCATCTTTAACACTTTGCCTTTTTAAGTCTAGTTGTCCCCAAAATTCGCCTCCACGGCGGGGAGCCAACCCGCAAGGTGTACCCGATGCAGAGCGAGGCCCAGATATGATATAATTCATGCATCCTCCCCATCCTCAATGGCTTTTTACTCCAAATTCGTGGATTTTTCCCTAGGAACCACTTTTTGCTCTCTTGTCGCCTACGCTCTGAACATATATATTCCTTGGTGTCCTGAGCTCGACATACATCTATTTGCTATCATCGTTTTACTTAACAGCGCGCAGCTTGTCTTATAAACATGCCGGTCGAATCTAAATACCCGTCCTTTGAGGTGCCAAACACGGATATTTGGGCGTTTATGTTTGAGAGGAAGGAGAAGCCATTCCAGGATGATCATGGTAAATGCAGATTATCACATAGGAAATTCTCATACTAACCGGTTAACAGTAATCTACGTTGACCCAGAGACCCAGCGCTCTTACACGTATGCACAGGTTAAGAAGACCGCCATTGAGTTTGGAAAGGGTCTCAGGGGACTTTGGGATTGGCAGAAGGGCGACGTTCTTGCATCATACACACCAAACAGCATTGATTTCCCAGCCATTGTCTGGGGAACCATCTGGGCTGGCGGAATTGTGTCTCCAGCGAACCCAGCATACAACCAAGAAGAGCTTGCTTTTCAATTGAAAGACTCTGGAGCTAAGGCTCTTGTTACCCAGACTCCTTTCTTGCCGCAAGCTCAGGCTGCTTGCAAGATTGCTGGAATCCCAAACGACCGCATTATTGTTCTTGGTGACGAGAGAGCCCCAAACAACAAGCACTTCACTGGTATCCAGAACATCTCCAGATCGACCCACTACCTCCGCACCAAGGCCAAGAACCCAGAGAAGGATGTGGCTTTCCTCGTCTACAGCAGCGGAACAACCGGTCACCCAAAAGGAGTTATGCTTTCGCACAGAAACATTGTCTCCAACATTCTCATGTTGTCGGCTGGTGAGGCAGGCAACTTAAGCCCACAGGGTGGACCTGATGGAAAGGGTGACAGACTCCTCACATTCCTCCCATTCTTCCACATTTATGGCCTTACTTGCGTCGTCCACTACACGCTCTACGCCGGTCTCAAGACTTACGTTATGGCCAAGTTCGAGCTTGAGCGCTTCTGCCAGATCGTCCAGGATTACAAGATTGCATTTGCCTACGTTGTCCCACCAGTCGTTCTGGGTCTCGCCAAGAGCCCGATCGTTGGGAAATACGACTTGTCTTCCATCAGAATGATCAACTCTGGTGCGGCACCACTCACCCACGAGATTGTGGATGCTTTGTTCACGGCCCGCGGTCTCAAGGTGAAGCAAGGTTACGGACTCTCTGAGACCTCTCCAACCACCCACACCCAGCCATGGGAGGACTGGCAACGCACCGTCGGCTCCATTGGCCGCCTTCTTCCAAACCAGGTTGCCAAGTTCGTTGGACCTGATGAGAAGGAGCTGCCAGCTGGCGAGACTGGAGAGCTTTATATCAAGGGACCGAACGTCTTCCTCGGCTATCTCAACAACGAGGCTGGTACCAAGAATGCCTTGACCGATGACGGCTTCTTCCGGACTGGTGATATTGGCCACATGGATAAGGAGGGAAACTTCTACATCACTGATCGTGCCAAGGAACTGATCAAGTACAAGGGCTTTCAGGTCCCACCAGCCGAGCTTGAGGGTGTTCTTGCTTCGCATCCAGATATTGATGACGTCTGTGTCATTGGTATCTACGATGCCAGCCAAGCAACTGAGGTGCCAAGAGCTTATGTTGTCCCACGAAAGGGTGTTCCAGGCACCCCGGAGACCGAGAAGAAGATCGTGGACTGGATGGCTACCAAGGTTGCCGGCCACAAGAAGTTGAGAGGTGGTGTCAAGTTCATTGATGCTGTGCCAAAAACTGTTAGTGGAAAGATCCTGAGACGTGTGCTGAAAGAGCAGGCGAAGGCTGATGAGCAGAAGGCGAAGTTGTAAATGATGCCTGTCGATTTGGTTCTTTTGAATACTGAGATGCGCTGCAGTTGGATAGCAAAGTAGTTATAGCGATATATCCCTTTTCAGAATAGAAGTATCCATATGTTATTTATCCACCCACATTTTCGTATTTGACACCTACAATGCTTCATCCTTCGAAATAGGATACTCTTTATCTTGCCATCTTGGTGTTCTCGTAGCACAACAACGTGCCTTCCATCTCGGGCATCGCATCGCACGAGCCCGCGCCCAGGCAGGCACCACGACGTGGCACATTGTCTCACTTACTAACCAGATCTACCGCCATATATACCTCCCCCTCTTACTCTAACTCGTGGCTAGAATGAGCAGCAGTCATTATGTCCTGTACGGCCCACCTCTGTCCTCATCTACCCATCCGCTAACCAATAGACAGTCTTGAACACAACAGCAACAATCACCCAACGCACCCCCCTCCCTCCCTCCGCCTCGCGCTCCGCCGCCATCGCACTCCTCCAAAACCACGCCTTCATCATAACTCTCGACCCTGAATACGTCTCCCACGTCCCCTGACTCCCCGCTTACCCCTGCGAACCGTCCCCCAGATCAAAAGAGCACTCCTTCGACGGCTCCGTCTCGCGCTCCGCCACCGACCAGTTAACAAAACACTACACAATAACAGACCACATGGACGCCCTCGCGCACCACCTCTTTGAGGGGACCGTAACATTCGAAGCGGCCCTAACTCCTATAGAGAAAGGGACACACTGGCTGGTCCATGGGCCACTGGGGCTGGTGCAAGAGAGTGTGTGGACGATTGAGGGTGAGGATGGAGAGCTGGAGTTGGTGGAGGATGCGACGATTAGGTGTTCGAGGTTACTGGTTGGGACTGTGAGGAAGGAAGTCTTGTGTGGCAGTGTCGTTGCACATCGGGGGTTTGTGGAGGGGTTGATGGGTAGGGTTAATACGATATAGAGCTAGAACCACTGTCAAACATGAACAGACTAAGGATACCAATTCGCAACACCGAAAACGGCATGGCCATCTCAAACCTCTTATACTCCACAAACCACCAGCGCACCACTCCCTTCACCCTTCCCCTCACCCTTCCCCTCACCCTTCCACCCCCTCCGCAAACCTAAAATCTCTGCTCCAATCCTTCCACTTCTCCTCCCCGCACAACCTCCGCAACATTATTATCGGGTCCCCCAAGTATCAAACATTTTATACCTCATACTCCAATCCCTCCACACCCTCAGGGTCTCAGCCCTACTCTGCCTATTCGCATACAGCAGTCGACGCCATCGATGTAATGAGAACCACTAGCCAGGATACCGTGAAGCCGGAAGAGGTCGGAAGAGGTCGCTCGAAGAATATGGAGAGGAGGACAAGAGAGAAGGAACGACACAAACCGATCGAGCAATGCGGTCTTTTCCGTACACCACTTCATTACGGAGTACGGAGGACGGAGGACGGAGGTATTGTCCTCGTATCTGCTGCATACTCCGCACGTTTGTGACCGGCACGTGCAAGAAAGACGCTTGTGTAACCTGTCTCGTCCCATCACATCACTCACCCACTCACCATCCATCACGCCGCTTACTCATACTGTGTCTCCTCCGCCTCTCGCATCAGGCACATGCAGTGGTCGCATCAGCGCGGCACCGCGCTTCCACAAGGCTTCGCGGATTGCATCACGCTTGTTTGCGGCATTGCGGTCCAGCCTGTCGCATCACGTGCTTGTCGGATAATTTTGGGATTAGGACGCCTCTGTTGGACAACAGGAACACACACCAGAGGTAGCATCCTTGCAGTCTATTTTCGAGAGTGTTGGATTTCGAGATGGTGGGACGCAACTGGTGTGATGCTACTGGTGTGATGCTACTGGTGTGTGAAGATTTGAGGAGACTTGAGAGAATAGAATCCATGTGAGGAGTACTCGTGCTGAAGAATTTGGGTAGGGCGAATGAGATTGGCAAAGTGAAGGGTCATGAGGGGATTGGCTGGGAAGGTTGGTGGAGGAGCTCGTGCGAGAAGCCGTTGTGCTTTTAAGACATTACCAAGACATGTCTAGAACTGTCTAAGGGTGACGACATGGTTTGCAGAACGTGCGTCCTGTTGGAGGTTGGTGTCTCTACATTGTCCCAATATCTCAATGTCTCAATGTCTCAATGTCTCAATGTCTCACTCAATGTCTCAATGTCTCACTCAAGGATACAATGTCTCAATGTCTCGTGGTCGCCGTTGATCGTGGTATCCATATCGCCGAGTCGAGGACACGACTAACGCGTTGCTCTGGCAACTCTGTGGCTTTGCAGTCTTTGCAATCTTTCCAAGACCCGACTCCACCCCTTGTGGCTTGAAGGTAGGCGCAGAGCAAGAGCTCTGGGATGAGATGGAAGATCAAATTTTTAAATTGCGAATGCGTCCCGATTTGGCAGGGTTGTGACGGTAGCTCATGTCCGTTGCCAATCAGAACATCAACTTGTTGACGATCAGGGGTGACAGGTGCATGGACTAGATGGCTTGCCCGCCCATCTTCATATCGGAAATACGAAACGGGGAGAAGAGATGCTATGCCGGCCTGCAAGTGTGGTGGTAAATTCCGTACCTCCGTAATGGGTGTTGTGCTAACTGTTTTTTAAGTACTCGTATGCAGGACGAAAGGTGTGAAGAAGCCATTGTTGGTTTTGCACCGAAGACTCGGACGACATGATAAGGGAGAAGGCACCACTTAGCTAGTTCTTAGCTAGTTCTTAGCTAGTTGTGACCAGATGTGACAATTGACCAAATGCAGAATGAAAAACCGAGTTTGCTGCGAGTGACAGAAGAAGGCGTTTGGGACAAAATGCAGTTCTTCACACAACATGCTCTCATCATGCGAGGTTACGGGTTACCACAAAAATGTGCTCCCATGGTGGGACGGTTGTGCCTTGTGCAAGGTTGAGAAAGCAATTGACAGAGAGATGGCAGTAGGGATATTTCTATTAGTGTGTGTACTTTTATAATAAACTTTATATGTTTGGTGTTTGGTGTTTGGTATTTGGTAATTGTCGGCAAAGAGCGTTTTGAGCGGGTTTGATATTCTAATTTGTGAGGTGTGAACAAGGCGATTTATCTCTGGTCGGCCGAGTCTCCACAGCACGTTTTTAGGCCACCCGTCACCCAGGGCCTGTCAAAGTCGGCCTTGCCATCCCTCATTTCGCGTCGCTCCCAGCTCCTCCGCAACGGTCAACTCCTCGATTACCTTTTCGCCGTCGACAAAGATAAAGATTCGCAAGCATAGACGGCAACGGCCATCAGTTAATGAGCTCTGTCACTTCCAATCGCAGCTTATTCACTCTTTGACGACTACATATGAGCAGCTATCGGCAGTCAAAACTATATAGTCAAAGCTCCTCGACCCTGCATTTACGACCATCGCCTGGCTGCGTACACGGTGCGGAGCTGCAGATAAACAACTCCTCGACTCCAGCATTTCCAGAAGTCGGCAACAATCCGAGGCAACTCACACACAGCGGGATATACACGACGACGTAGTCATCCCTTGCCTCAACAGGCCGATTGACGCCAGCTACGGCCATCGCAATAATCGCGGCGAAGCTCAGAGCCTCGCACAATCACCCCTGGCAATCGTTATCGCTAGCGATAAATATAACTAAGAGGTCGACAATCATAAAGCACTTTCAAATAATAGTCGCTCTTCTGGCGAACTAGTTGACTGGAGTTCTGAGCCAAAACACCAAAAAAACTACAAGTTCTGTACTCGGGCCCAAGTTCAGGAGCCGCGCACGTTGATCGCCACGCCTTGCATGGCTAACGGCACCTAGATTTGGCAAAACAGCACAGAACAGGGCACCTGCGAATCACGAATATTATATAATGGCTACCGCACTTCCAAGATCATCAAGGCCCTCTTACGGCCCTCCAACCTCTGCATTGCCAGCTATTCCGACGAACAAGACCAGAAAGAGCACTGGCGGCATACCCACAGTGGTCGACACAGCGGGATTCTCAACTCCATTACCACCTCGAAGTGGGCTACGTGCGCCGTCGAGCAACATACTATTCGAGCCAAATACGTCAGCACCAAAAAGCTTACAAAAACCAAGAGCGGCACCTGGCGCTAATGCAGCTGGCAAGACAATTCGCAAGACCATTAGCATCAACTCATTTCCTCAGCCACCGCGGGGCATAAGAACCTCGAGTTTACCTCCCAGCCCGCTGTCTGGCGGCGCGACTACACCGGGTGGATCAAGACGAGACTCTGGCAGCGTACCAATACCCGGACCATTCAACGGAAAGATGCTGCGAAAGAAGCCCAAGCCAGGTCTTGCACCAAGCGAATCGCTAAGTTACGGCAAAAGAGACTCCACACCAAGCCTCCTGAACGGCGCTGCAGAGTTAGTATCGATATCGAGCGGCCCAGGCGCAAGAGGGAGCGATGGACTTTTGAGTATAACGAGCCCACCAGAGAGCCGAAGCTCTTCTGCACAAGACTCGTACTCTACGGCAACGACGCTCGAGGACAATGGACCGGATACAGCGAGAGGAAGACATGCATCAGCTCCGGACCTTGGGGGCGACAGGTCATCGTCGAAACCAGAAGCGAAGGGAAACGTCATTGTCAGCGTTCGTGTCCGTCCCGATGCTGGGGGAGAGGCGCCAGGCAAGACGGATGGAGAATGGATGGTTGACGGAAGAAGATCACTGGTGGCCTATAAAGGACGTGAGGGCGGAGACTACTACTACGATAATGTGTTTGCAACTCACGACAACAACTCGAGGGTTTATGACGGTCTGGCTAAGCGCCTGGTACGCAGAGTTATGGAAGGATACCACGGCACAGTTTTCGCATATGGTATGACCGGAACCGGAAAGACGTTCTCGATGCAAGGAACGGCGACGAATCCTGGTGTTATTCCGCTCGCTATCACGGATATCTTTTCGTACATTCGCGAGACACCAACGAGGGAATTCCTGCTTCGTGTCAGCTACCTCGAAATTTATAACGAGAAGATTCACGACTTACTGAATCCGCCGCCCGCCAACGCAGGACCAAATGCCCCGCCACAAGAAGATATCAAGCTGAGAGAGGATGCAAAGCGTGGTATTTATGCGTCACCTCTTAAAGAGGAGATTGTGCAAAGTCCAACGCAGCTGCTTCGCGTCATCGCGCGAGGTGACCACGCCAGACGAACATCGAGCACTCAGTTCAACTCTCGCAGCTCCCGTTCTCATGCTGTCGTTCAGATTGTTGTAGAAAGTAGAGACAGAGCACCTGGCAACGATGCGATGGCTGAGAAGCGTTCCGGCATTGTGCCAGGAGGTGTGCGTGTTTCAACGTTGAGTCTGATCGATTTGGCCGGTTCGGAAAGAGCTGCGGAAACAAAGGAGCGCAGAGAAGAAGGTTCCCATATCAACAAGAGTCTGCTTACTCTTGGTACAGTCATTGCTCGTCTTTCCGGCGACAAAGACAAGGATGGAAAACCTCTTGACAAGACTGGAAAGCATTTGCCATATCGTGACAGTAAGCTTACCAGACTGCTTCAGGGAGCCTTGTCTGGAGACTCGCTTGTCAGTATCCTTTGTACCATCCAAATTGGCGCGGCAGGAAGCGCAGCTTCAAGCACGACACATACTGGCGAGACTTTGAATACTCTCAAGTTCGCTTCGAGAGCAAAGAACAATATTGTCAGTCATGCAAAGAAAGCAGAGGAGTCACTTGGTGCAGGCGGCGATGGAGGTGCTAGAGTTCTTCTTGAGAGGTATCGTCTTGAGATCGCGGAGCTCAAGGGCCAACTCGAGAATCAGCAACTGCACAAGAACGATGAAGAAGAATTTAAGCGCCAAAAAGATGACGAGCAACGCCACGAAGAACAGATGCTTGAGATGCAGCTCGCTCGCACGGCCTTGAAAGAGCGCATCGAGCACTTGAATCGTTTGATTCTGTCCTCAAAATCGAATGGCGTCAACAATGGCGGAACTTTCTCAGCCCTTGGTAATCATCCCAGGTTGTCGACCATGACTTCCCAAAGTCACCTGGGATCAGTGTCCGGACGTTCGTCCTATGCGCCATCGATAGTGACGAGGAATGAAAGCAGAAGATCACTTGATCGCCGCACATCGATGGCTTCACAGTCCACCCTTGGCCAATTGCCGCCATCCGAACGAGGTGTCAGGGTATGCTCTGGGCCCGACCACCTCTCGCTTGAGGACTCGGATTCCATGGGAGAGTACGGTGACGGTAATGCCTCTTTGGCTGCACAAAATAGAGCTCTTCAACTCGATCTGGCGGACAAGAATCGGTACATCTCAACACTTGAGAAACGATTGCTACAGGCACGCAGGAGCTCGCATTCCCGGGCCTCGGTCGGTTTCAATGCCAAGGGACCTATCATGCTTGGTGAGGATCATCAAGTTGCTGCGCTGCTGAAAGAAAAGGATGCTGAGATCCAGGAGTTGAGGGCGAGACTCGATGATAAGGATCATATGCTTACTGCCCTCCGCTCTGCTGCGAGATCGAGAGATACTGCTGAGAGGAGTGTAGACCCATCGAAGTCAAGTTCCTTGAGGTTGACAAGCGCGATGATCTTTGAGCGGACGCCGAACAAGGAAATACGGTCGCCGACGAAGAGCACGCCAGAAGACATGAACAAAATCATGGGTAGTCCGCGCAGCAAGAAGAGGCCAAAGAGCCAGGATGAGATGAGTAGGATGCTTGATGAGATGATACAGGATCGCGTTGAGAACGAAGAGCTTGTTTCGGGTTCTGGAGGCAGTCTGAGGATCCCGTCGGAACCGTTACAGCCCAAGCAGAATGAGATGGATAGCATGCTGGATGATATGCTGGCGAATGCGGAGAGGATGGAGAAGGCGAGGCTTGTGAAAGATAGGAGGGGGAGTTTGAGGGTTGCCAGTGGGCAGATGCCACAGCCGTTGAGGAAGGAAAAGGAGAATGATGCTAGCAGTATGTCTGCTTAGATGACGTGGGACGCACAAGTATAGATTCGAGAAGTGTAGGGGATGATCGTTAATGAAGATGAAGGGATGTGGGAAGGGAGGTTGGATTGTAGCGTGCTTGGGACTTTGATTCGCTTTTATACCCTTTTGTGTGTTGTTTTGAGCTTCGATTCTTTTAAAGACTATTAGGGCTTTTACCGGAAGACGAGGACATGGCCGAAAGGGTTTGGATGCACGTCGACCTTGGGTATTATGGATGTATTATATGGGAAGAATGATGCTAGAGCGAGGGACGTGTATAGATTATGCTCGTATGAGAGATGAGACAGCGAGAAATTGAAGACATGTCAGCCTTTTCAGATAAAGCAATTGGGAGACCGGAGTTTGAATTCCTTCCACCAGTCTGTTGCCATGCATCTTTTGATACAAGACGTACAGCTGTATTATTATGAGCTTCATTCAGTTGGCACGAATCCTTCCCTTTGCGACACTCATAGGCTTAACTTCACATCACACGAAAAATAGAAGGAGAAGAATTCGCATGATCTGATGACGATGGCCTGACAAGTGGGAATCATCCTCCTCCGAGTGGCCCCCCGTCCCCCCCACCCCTCCTCCCCGAGCGGCATAACTCATGAGCCCCTCATGCCATTTAGGCCCCGCCAAATGAGACACCACATTTGTCCATCTGCAACGACGCATGATGGCTTGGCAGGGCCACACCTCCCTCGAGGTTAGCGAACACGAAAACGAGAGGCGAGCTGTCAGAATTCTGCCACCCCGGACTCAGAGGTCAGATCAAGAATTCTACGAGTATATGTACAGAGTACGGTCAGCCAGCAGGCACGTGGTTCTTGGTGCTGCGGAGAATGGCGACTACGAATACGGTATAGTTGTTTAGCATTGTTAGAAGTGTTTCGTGTTTCGTGTTCGGTCGATTACGCTTTTCTGCACGTTCATGGCTCGGTCGCTGCAATGCTGGATAGCGCATTCCCATAATTGCGTCCCTGAAGTGTGGATCTGCTGTTGTCGCCACATAATTGGCTAATCGTGCTTGTGCAAGCCTCCGATTCGCTTTGTGCACACGGCCTAGATTCACAGGGCCAATCACAATCGGACGACCAAGCAGCGTTGACATCTCCCTATCGAACTTTAATCGTCTATCGCTCTGTACAAATAACCCCTTCACCCCGTCGCAAAGGTTACGACACGACAACGGGCTCTCTTCGACCACACCACAACCCCTCATATACCTCTGTACTTTTTGCTCATAGAAGAGCATACAGGTACAATGGGTTTCATTGAGGAGATTACCGCTTCGGTGCTCCCGCCTATTCAGGCACAGATCCAGCAAAGGGGAATTGCTCTCGTGGGCTTTGCTGGTTTCGCCGCTTTTATTACTCTCGCTATAGTACTCAATGTTTTGAGCCAGCTGCTCTTCAAGAACCCGAATGAGCCACCCGTGGTCTTCCACTGGTTGCCAATCATTGGTAACACTGTCACCTATGGTATGGACCCATACGGGTTCTTTGAGAGCAACAGAGAGAAGGTATGCGCATCCCTTGACAACCGGTTTGGAATTTGAAGCTAACTTATAACCTAGCATGGCGATATCTTCACGTTCATCCTCCTCGGCAAGAAGACGACCGTCTACGTCGGCACCCAAGGCAACGAATTCATCCTCAACGGCAAGCTCAAGGACGTCAACGCGGAAGAGATCTACACCCGCCTCACCACCCCAGTCTTCGGCACCGACGTCGTCTACGACTGCCCAAACAGCAAGCTCATGGAGCAAAAGAAATTCATGAAGGTCAAGCTCACGACCGAGTCCTTCAAATCCTATGTCCCACTCATCGTCGACGAAGTCACCGACTTCCTCAAGCGCAGCCCAATCTTCAAGGGTCAGTCCGGAGAGACGAGCATCCCAGCTGCCATGGCCGAAATCACCATTTACACAGCTTCGCGTACCCTCCAGGGCCGTGAGGTCAGAGAGAAATTTGACTCTGGATTCGCAGACCTCTTCCATGATTTGGATATGGGATTCACCCCTGTCAACTTCATGCTCTCCTGGTTTCCGCTCCCACAGAACCGCGCCCGCGATCGCGCACAGCGCATCCTGTCAAAGACATACACCGAGATCATCCAAGCGCGTCGCAACGGCTCCGCCACTTCTGAGCGCGAGGCCGATATGATCTGGCACTTGATGGAGTCGGAGTACAAGAACGGCACCCCAGTGCCAGACAAGGAGATTGCGCACATGATGATTGCTCTCTTGATGGCCGGACAGCACTCCTCGTCTTCCACTTCATCATGGATGATGCTCCGTCTCGCCGAATCCCCACACCTCATTGAGGAGCTCTACCAGGAGCAGATCCGCGAGCTGGGCGCCGACCTCCCACCTCTCACTTACGAGGGCTTGAGCAAGCTCACGCTCAACCAGGATATCATCAAGGAGACGCTCCGTCTTCACACCCCTATCCACTCCATCATGCGCGCAGTCAAGTCCCCGATGCCCGTCCCAGGAACCCCATACGTCGTCCCTACCTCCCACACCCTTATGGCTTCCGCCGGCGTCACATCCCGTGAGGCCAAGTACTTCTCGAATCCGCTAAAGTGGGATCCACATCGTTGGGATGCTGGCTCGGATGGTGTGAGACTTGGCGAGGTGAAGGAGGAGATTGAGGATTATGGATATGGAGCTATCAGCAAGGGTGCTTCGAGTCCTTATCTGCCTTTCGGTGCTGGTCGCCATCGCTGCATTGGTGAGCAGTTTGCCAACTTGCAGTTGGGAACTATTATGGCTACTATGGTCAGAGAGCTGAGATGGAGGCTCCCAGACGATGTGAAGGAGTGCGTGGGAACGGATTACGCCTCGTTGTTCTCGAGACCGCTTGAGCCGGCTAGAGTTATTTGGGAGAAGAGGAATTAGATTGGGAGGATGCAGAAGGTAATGAAAAGCAAGCGCTGTTCCTCGTGTAAATAGAGGCGTTTGGGGTAATATGATAGTAATGTGAGCGAGACGTAATTAATGACTTTTAAGCATCACGCTCTTGAACTTCCATGAACATCGCCGCAGCTTGCAGCTTGGCCGACTCCTGGCACTCTCTGCATCAGTAGTGGAACGGACTGCTGTGCCAACTCTTCACGCCGAGTCTTGCGCGAAGCAGAGCGACCGGCTTTTGTTTTCTCCACTCCTTCACCTGTAGGATGATAATGTTTTGAAAGAATTTCACGCATTCTTAAAACGAGTGAAGTTCTTACATCGGCCATTCTTCCATCGAGTTTACACTGCCTCTCGCGCCGGAGTTCGCACCATCAACTGTTATGCCATCATTGCGTTGCTCGTCTTGTCTTTGACTGAGTACGTCTCTTATCTTTCTCTATATAATATCGACTTGGACTAACTTGTGAGTCTATTCCGGTATCGTATTGTTTCCTCGCTAGGGCGCTACTTGTGAGTCTATTCCGGTATCGTATTGTTTTCTCGCTAGGGCGCTACTCTACGACCATGTATTTCAAAACCCACCGACGTATGACGTGAATGAAATCCAATTGCGAACGCATTCGTTCTTGTTGTCAAAAACTTACACCCACACCTTGTCGGGGGAGATCCGATCCATTGGATGATGAGTTTTCGACTCTCAGAACACGGCGCATTTGCGAGTCTCGTTTTAAAAGATGTCGGTTAGTAGGGTTAAGGGGTCAGGACAACCGTTGCCCTCAAATGACGATGGCGCGCGCCTTAATCGCGCCAAACCAGTTTATATCAGTGGCCAGAGAAGCCAACAAAGTGTTTACAAACCCTCTAGATACCCGCTGGGACAGACATGGGAGTTTCTAACAATCCCATCTTTACCCACCCCGTAACCGTGTAGCCTGTACGGCGCGAATTGGCTTGCCAGCCAACCGGTCAACCTCGCCGCTTTCATTTTTAACAGTGCTGCGGACTCCCCAGGGAGCCTAGGCGCTGGGACGGGTTTGGAGCAACCGAAACGGTGCTGCGACCATCAGGCCAACCCCAAACCCCATCCCCAATCCCAATCCCAATCCCCTCAACCATCTCCCCTCAACTTTCGGGATTCTGGACTTACGACCCCGAAACCCGCACGAATGAAGCCCACCCGGCCCCCCAGTTTCATCAGCCCATCACTCACAACTTCTCCCTCGCTCAACAGCCCGAAGTCGTAGTTTACTGCCCCAAGAATGATGGCGGCCAGGAATAAACGGGAGGATGTGGCAGCTATGGGGAAGTGGATGATGTCTCGGGCCACCTTAAATACTTGTGATCAGGGCTTGGCGGGACGGGCGGACAGAGAGACGTGATCAGATGCGAGATGTCGGGTTGAGGATGCAGTGACTGTGTTTTGCCTCGGGTGTTTTGGGCCCCCCCCTTTTCCGCGCCCCCGTTTTTTTTATAACAAAAAAAAC
>RCNJ01000139.1_pt1 | contig 58741 bp, 45 predicted proteins | sample 2041171 | NCBI WGS metagenome assembly RCNJ01 (sample SAMN09708213, study PRJNA481090) | feces metagenome | biome: feces | host: Pygoscelis adeliae | place: Antarctica: Rookery Lake | collected 2010-03-01 | reverse complement strand
TGCTCAGGCTCAATCTTCGGCCAGCAATGGCCTACTCGATTTCATCACCTTACGCAGATGAAGATGTAGCCTCTGAATCGTCGTGGAGTGGAGAGGACCGTGGAGAGGACTTGAAGGGCCAGGCAACGAAGCAAAACTGGGAACGTGGAAAGGAGATTAAAGGCCGCTGCGTACTTGGGGAAACCCCCTACACCTCCGGCAGATAGCGATGTGATAATGTTCCAAATGGGTGTTTCAAACTCCCCAACTTGTCGAGGGAGGAGGACAACCACGATGAGGTGTGCCCTCGCTTAACTACGGCTCGACTGTTTCTGCAGTACACGGTTGCGCAGTTACATAGCAAGTGACCTAATGACTCCATTCCTAACAAAGAGAGGCCGCGCCAGGCGGTCTCCCAGTCGGCGGGGAGTTATGAGATATCCTTTGGAATGAACCCACCATTGGAGACTAGTCTTTTGAGAAACACATCTTCGACACTTCTACCAGCTTTCATTCGAACAATTAGCTCTGCCGGAATTACCCAACCCGAACCTTACCCAGTAAAAATCCGCCGAACTAGCAGTATCGGGTATTCACATAACGCTGACTCGCCAAGGTCGCCCACGGCGTGGGCCCCAGGTGGCTTGGTGCTTTTGACGCCTTCATAACACAATCGTAATCGCTGGGCCGGCGTACGCCGAACTCGGGGGTTGGGGTACCACAAGTGGCCTATTGTGCTAGTGCGCTAAACTTTTTAAGTGCCAAGAAGGTGGCCGATAGTGGCATAGCCGGGTTAGGGGTTGAGATGTGGAGCAGCCGCGCAACGGAGGCGAGATGGATGATACGCTCGCAGGCTCGCGGGAGTAGTGAGAGTAATGAAATGTAATGATGCCACTGTAAGAGTAGCACTCTTTATGTAACAGTTTACCAATTGACGAACTGCCATCCCAGTAGTAACTAGTTGAGAATTGACTACTCTTCGTATCATACAGACTATACTCGCCTGACTCGCTAACTAGTTTTCATACAATACAACCAATGCCAAACGCACTTTCCCCCTTTCTCTCAATTCCTCCTTTCCCAAAGTTACACGCTCGCCTGGAAGTTCCGCCATTCGCAGGAACATCCGCTGTTTCCTCCGTCAAACCCCCCCAGGCTGGCATCGCTATCGTCTTTAAAACTCGACGGCGCTTGGTTGATAAGGGTGCCGCCGAAGCCGCGAAATTCCGGCCTGACCTTCCCACTCCCAGCTATTGGTCTCCCTCTAACATCCAGCTCATAACAAAAAGCCCCCTTCGTCTTCGGATTCCCACCGTGGCGGTCAACTTTGATCGTTACGGGGTAGGGGAAGGATCCAGGTTGTTCCTCGAACGTGCCTATTTCGGTGCTGTTGTGAGTGTCGACGTCGAAGCTCCCACCTACCATGCGGGCGGATGTGCCACGATTCGTCCATATCCGAACTACATAACGAGTCTCTGCCCATGAACACCGCACCCTCGCGCTTCCCTTCGTACTCCCCCCGGCAAGATCATCAGGCACCTCGCCGTTCTGCTCGGCTAAATCGGTAGAGTTCAGCAGTGCAGTACTCTTCAGAAAGATACTCCTCGTGTAATAAGTATAAAACGCGTAATTCTCTGTCGGCAAACCTCTATCGAACAACCTTAACGGTTGTTGAGACAGAGAGGTAGGGAAGAGGTTCGCTGGTGCCGCTGTGCTATCCTCCGCCTTTGCCGGAGGAGGGATTGTGGACTTCAAATCGTCGAAGCTGGCCTTGCTGGAGTTGGAAGGGGAAGCTGTGGGCGATTGGCGACGGCTGAGTCCCTGCTCGCCGGTAAGTGGTTGGCCCGTGTTGGCCACGGATTCGGATTTAAAGTCTGATAATGAGAGATCGAGGGAGGAGGTCGGATCGAGAAGGCTCATATAAAAGGGCGTCGCTTCGCCCGATTTGTTGTCTGAGACTACGCCGTCAGTTGTGTTGGCTAGGAAAGCGATTTCCTTGACATTTGGCGGTTCAGGCGATGGGGAGAAGGTTAAAGTTTTTCTGGCCTGCAGGAGGAGACGCTTAATCAAGCTTCCTGCCGTGACAGTATTTCCCGCCGTCTCGACGCCAACTGAGCGCTTAGTGGGCAAACCAAAGGTTTGATTGGCGGCGGAACTGTTATCCCATTGCACCAACAGCCTTAGATTCGGCTGATTCGGCTGATTCGGCTCAACGCTCGCATGCAACTCCTTCGGTAGACTGCATGACCATACAGTCTTGGGATATACGCAGCCTGTGTTCTCAACCACATTCTCCGGCGCAACAACCGTGCTCACACCCGTAAACATCGGCGGGAAAGCGGTGAGGTTTACCCACTGACTCGGTACCTGTTCCCCATCCTTCTTTGGCTCCGGCCTTAACTGGGTAACGAGGACTATCACCACGATCAGGACAATGATAAAAGCGAGAACCCCCCCAAGCCAACAACGCCTTCTACGACGGCCTTCAGCGCCACCACGGCCATAACACCCTCGCTTCGGGAAGCACCCTCTCCCCCGCCACAAACCTCCAGCACGATGCCCAACAGCATCCTCCTTCTCATGCCCCCTCCGCTTCGCCTCGATCTTCCTCGCCCTCTGTGCATCAGTCTCAAGGTCTACGGGGTTAACATAGCTATTCCCCGTCCTACTAGGCAATGCCGTGGGGTATCCACAGTTCAGATTTATAACACGACTCACGGTCAATGGTGCTGGTGTAAGAGGGACTTCATCCATAGGTATGGCGCCTGTGGACGTCATTGCTGCTTGCAAGCCAGGACTTACAAGTCCTGGACTTTGGACTTGTTGATGTTGGGCTGGGGAGAGGTGAGAGGGTGGGAAAATGGCCCTCGCTCTCAGTGGCTGAGGAGCAGCGGAGTAGGGCGGCGGCGCCGTGCTCGGCGCCACGCTGTGAGCTTGCGACGTAGCATCAAAAGCGCGCACCATAGGTATCTCTGGTTCTTGACTCGACATCGTCGCCAATTGCAAATTCAGTGCTCCCCGTGGCGGGCTCGGCTGTCTTGTAGTCGGTACTGTCGTTGAGTACGGGTTAAATGATTGTGAGGCTACGGACTGAGTCCTCTGCCTCGAAACCAGAGGGCTTTCGGGTAACAGACTTGACGCTTCAAGAGCAGCTTGTCCACGTTGTCTATCCGCCTCTGCTTCGGCTGCGAGACCGAGCTCGTTATGAAGGGTGTTCCCGAGCATGAATGGTAATGTGCCGCCTTGAGTCGAGACCGATGGCTGGGTGCGATGTGTATGCACGCCATCCTTTTCTCTGGCGTTAGATTCAGCCCAATCATGTTTATTGTCCAGCGTGTTGCCGTTGCTGCACCATGCATCACTTCCTATCGTTGTGGCGGTCACTGGTGACAGTGCCTTCTCCCACATATGATTATTGTTATTTGATTGATTTGCCTCTGTCATGAAATGAGTAGGGATCTGTAGTGGTAGGGTTCGTTCCTCCGTCGTCGCGTCAGGCGCTGCTCCCGGATTCGGCGTCTTCATGAAGGGAGACACGATGGTGTTCCACCACCCGAACGACGTGCGGCTGCCGTTAGGCGAGAGGTTTGTCTGCACCTTTAACCTATTGCCGCCAAGAATTGAGCTTGAACGAGTCTTCCTCGTCAGGATTGGGCTCTCGTCCTCTTCAAAGACAGTGGCTGTTGACGTTATCCTTGGCTTTTTCTTAGTCAGAATAGGTGGTGCGTCGTCTTCGTCAAATATTGTGTCTACGGAGTCACGTAGCTGCTTCACATTCCGGAGAGCTCGTGGTATTTGCGGCATGGGTGGTGCGTCGGCTGCTGAAGCCTTTGGAGGAGAAGCGTGGACGGATGAGTTTGCAGGTCGAGAGTGAATGCTGGACGTGATTCTCCGCTTTTCTGGCGTTGTGGCACTTGCCGTATCCGGAGACCAATATGAGACTTCTGCTGCAGCAGGAGTGATCATTATTTCAGGAGTTCCTGGTGGTTGCAGGTTGTGCGTATATGATGAATAACCTGCTTGAGCAGGATGTTGCTGTGGAATGATAGCATCTGGGCTGAATTCATGCTGATTAATGGTTGCCGACGGTATCGCCATCCCGATCATGATGGGTCGGTCGCAGGGAGAGAGGTCGTTCTGAAGATCAAGCATCGGTTGCTCTTGTGTTCTGCGACTCCCCAACCCTCGGCTGAGACCTGCTGGATTCGACTCTTGTGTCTGCTTTGTGGCAGCCGCAGCTGCTGGTTGAGGTGCACCCCCCCCGAATAAGCTATTCCAGAAACCGACCTGGGGACCCGTTGGCTTCGGCCTCTCCAGAGCTTGCAACGCAGCTAGGTCAATGAATCTTGTGCCTACAGGCGTCGGCTGTGGCGGCCTCATCTGTCCTTGATCTGATACCGCAACAGCCGGAGCACCGCGATGTCTTGAGAAATTTGTGTTGACCTTCAGGCCAGCCTTCGCATTCTGTTCCCTTTGCCTCGCTCTTGACTTCTTTCTCATCGGAGATTTGCCAATCGAGTGTCGTCTCGACTTGCGGTTCTTCGGTGCGTTGCTCGGTATTGGTGGCAATCCCATGCTTCCGGATGCTGTTGGCCATTGTGTCAATCTCGCCAGATTGTCTGGCTTGTTTACAATCCTCAGTATCTCCTCATCGTCGTCTGAGATGTCATAATTGTCATTGTCGTCGTCGAATGGTGAGCTGAAAGGATCATGGTTTTGCCCGCGTTCTGGGGTCGCTTTCTGTTGCTGCTGTCTCGAGTCCTGTGACTCTGCGGGCCGTGCTTGGTTCATCTTGAAGGCTGTCCCTACCCTGCTCGCTGTTGATATATAGCAATGATGTAATCGCTGTCGGCGTGGGTGCAGCTGCCGATATAGTTTGGCCTACGTTATTGATGTGCAATGATCCAGGTTGTGGGAGCGGCGATGAGAAATATTTGATTGTGCAATGACAAAGGCTGTTGTGACTCTAGTTGAGTAAAGAACGTGCGCCGAACAAAGCCGGTCGTGATGAAAAGGTTTGTGACGGCGACTCGACGGTGGTCGTCAGTGGCTCTGTATTGCTCGAGGCTTTGTTGATTTGGTCGTTGCTTGTCTTGCGGATGAGAACAAAGTGAGAACAAAGCAGAACAGCACAGCAACAAAACTGTAGGAGCTCAAATCACAACATGAACAACAGAGACACAGCAAGAACCATTAGTGTCCAAGAACAGAGAAAGAAGAAGAGGTAAAAAATGGCTTGAGATTTAGTGATCACGGTACTCCATGGGAGAGATCCGTAGCCGCGTGTATGTCACCAGGAGGGCTCTTCCACGCACTTCCTAGGCCGGCAGTCTAAGTTTATCCTACAAGGGATCGCTCTTCACGCTGTTCATTGAGTGGCTGCCGCACACATTGAAGCTACTCGACTCATCGTTGTCGGTGGCAGATCGTTGGACAACAGGACTTAGGCGCCTCATGTCTTAATCTGGCTGGCTGGCGAATGGGCGGCGCTTAAGGTCAAACGCTGAACTCCTGCCGAGCGGAGGCAACACCATGGTTGGCTACTGAGCCTCGACCCCGAAAAGCAGCATCACGTGGCTGTTGAGATCGGGCACTTTATTGTCCGATGGAATGTCTGGGCATCGTTGTTCTGGGAGTCTGGGTGACTTACAATTTCAGTGACAGCTTCACTCCAAAGTGACGTATCTGTCATAGAAGTTTAGGTAACCCTACCACGAGCCAATAACATGCTCCAGGACACAGTCGATAATCTGAGCCACCTTGCAGCTTTCTTACTTGTGCTGATACGGAAATGACAACGCCATCCATAAGTGCTGAGCAATATCACCCGCTCCTTTTATGCACCGCCTCAATAGGCTGAATGGAAATTGCCGTGACCTGATTCTGTGACTGACCTTTTAAAGTAATCTTGGACATCGCAAACAAGCTCGTGTCTTTTTTTATGCTCTAAACATCCTCGTTTGGTGTTAGGACTCGGTCAAATCTCGACTCTCTCAAGCCTCAGTTGGTCCGAGCGCCAATATTTGTCTGAGGTGAAACCCATACGAGCCTTGGCGCCTTTCTGGACTTCTGGGTGTACGCTCAATGGAAGTTCACTAGCCATCACTCCCCAAGCTGAACTCTACCACCAAGACCTGATCAAGTCGACACTCGTTTATACCCCATATCCATCGACCTCTTCGAGGCATATAGTGTGTAATTTGAGATATTCGACTACGTTCAGCAGCGTAGTCGGCTCTTCGGAAGACCAGAAACATCCCCCTGTATTGATTCGTGTCCCAAAAAAGTCGAGACCTTGATCCTCGATCCCTTATCTCTCGACACCTCGACACGGCACGCTTGACCGACCTACCAGAACTCAACCAGACGGTCCTGGCCATCTGGTAGTTAATACGCTACCGTCACCGTGGCTTCCTCAAATCCAACATCGACGTCGTCTTCGTCACTGAATAGCTCATTCTCGCATCGGAGACGACGCTCGTCTGCGGCCACGCCTCAGAACCTCAACGTTTACGACGCCAATAATAACCCGCCGCGCAGTGGCAGCAGCACCCTCGCGCCCATCCCAGGTAGATACTCTCAAGCCCAACCATTGAAGCGCAACAAGTCTGACACGACTGTCGCAGGAACCCCAAACGTTGCCATGTCTCTGTCCAGATCGCCGTCACCGAACCAGGACGGCGGCTGGTCCAGCCCAGGCTTGACTGCCAGCTATGGCGACACCAGCGGAAGATCGACCCCAGCAAATATCTCCAACGGAGCAAATGGCCAGAGCTGGAACGGCCAGAGAAATAAGAGCGGAGCAAATGGATATCCAGCTTTCGCGACCCAGATCAACCAGGGTTTCTTCAGGAAGCACTGTCGAAACATCTCAAATAGCCTGCCTAGCTTCTCGCGGTCCGCCGAGGAGGAGAAGATCGGTTTCAAGAAGAAGCCTGGCAAGAACAGACAATGCCTCCCAAGCAGAAGCGGTAAGATTGGCCGCAGACTGCATAGCGCTGCCGACTTCGTCTGGCGTAACAAGGCGTGGGCATTGGCTCTGTTGAGTGTATTTCTTTTGTGGATTCTATACTGCACTACTCGTAAGCCCTATACGAAACTCCTCTTGTGGTTCTTGAGCTAATAAGCATAGCACTCCGCTACCACCGTCGCAGAGCTTATTACCTGGGTGGTGGTAAGAAGTTTGTAATAATCTTGGCTGCCAACCAGGGCGGTGGTGTTATGGAGTGGAAGGGCCCAAGAGAGTGGGCTATTGAGCGCGACAGTGTGCGCAACAAGGTCAGATATGCCAAGAGATGGGGATACGATCTGGAGGTTGCCGATATGAGCACCAAGAAGCGTTACGCACACGAGTGGCGCGAGAGTTGGGAGAAGGTCGATTCGATCAGAAATGCGATGATCAAGTATCCAGATGCTCAATGGTAAGGCATTCGTGACTGCGCGTCGCATTAGTCAGTGCTAACAAACTCTAGGTTCTGGTGGTTGGATCTCAACACGTTCATCATGGAGCCATCCTACTCTCTCCAGAGCCACATCTTCAAGAACCTCCAGGGCAACACATACCGCGATATCAACCATTACAACCCACTCAACATCAGCCACCCGTTCACTGAGTCATACTTGACCGACGAGGAGCTATCCCCCGTCGGTGACAACAAGGCCAGTTCGATCAATCTCGTCGTTCCACAAGATTGCGGCGGCTTCAACCTCGGATCCTTCTTCATCAAGCGTGGCCCCTGGACCGACCGTCTCCTCGACATCTGGTGGGACCCTGTCAGTTATGAGCAGAAACATATGGAGTGGGAGCATAAGGAGCAAGACTCGCTCGAGTTTCTCTACTCGGTTCAGCCGTGGATCAGAACCAATACCGCGTTCATCGAGCAACGCAAGGTCAACTCTTTCCCACCTGATGCTTGCAAGGATAACGGCATCGATAAGCAGATCCATTATGACGAGAAGGATAGAGACTTCTTGGTCAACATGGCCGGATGTGAGTGGGGTCGCGATTGCTGGGGAGAGATGTACAACTATCGCGAGAAGAGTAACCACCTGAACCGCAACCCATGGGAGTTGTTCAAGGAGGAGCTTATCACGCCGCTCTGGTTTAAGCTTACGGGCCAGAGAATCAGAATCTAAGTGGTCCAGTCACTTTACGACGAACTTAAGTTATTGAGGGCGGATGATTATGCGTTCACACGGACGCCGGCCGCCCAAAAGCACGATACCCACGCCCTTTTCACGCCTGGAGGTCCTTTTCGCACCTAATGCATCTCGCTGGGCAATGATGAGCACGCCTTACGACGAGAAAATCCTACGATAAGGGAACGACCAGCTGTGAAGATTACATTCGCTTCCACAAATACGCCTACATAGTGATGATGTGGCATCACAGAGACAAAAAATGCGGCACTTCTGCGATGCTTGGACGGAGTTTAATGAAGGGAGATGAGGCAAACTAAATACGAAGGCCGCAGAAAAGCAGTTTGCATACTATATGGACACGCGTGCTGGTGTGCTTGGGAAGAAAGGGTATTTCACAGGATTGTATGATAGATTTGCATGAGGAAGTGGTTGCTTTTATTCGGATTTCGCGGGCGTGCTAAGAGGGCACGATTTGTACTATAGAGGCTTCTGTAGATGGCAGCGGGAATTCTATATATGAACTGAGTGAGCTCTTATGACAAGTGAGGTTACTTATCATTTTAATCTTCACCGGTAACAGGCAGACGACTACTTTACATTCCTAGAGCTAGCATGACATACCTCAGTTCATTCTTTCTCACGAAAACTCTGAAGCCCACAACTCAGAACATCGGCGATATGTTGTCTTCGATTCTACCCTTACCTAATCCGTACAACCCAAACCTGACAGCCTTAATCCCCACATCTTAAGGCTGAGAAAAGTACGTCCAGCCTCGTCCTCAGCCTTACACCCCTCTCCAAATATTTCGCGTCCATCAAGGTACCGTATCTCATTTTGAAGAGAGTATGGCTGCAATGGTGCGTAGTATATTGGACTTCGCTCTGTTCTCACTCTTAGGTTCTAAATTGCTATTCCACGATGGAATACTAACAAACTCACAGTCCTCATCAACGCCCGAAACAGCACAAACAATGTTCCGCCCTCCCATCCTCCGCAACGCAGCAAACCAACTTCCAAAATTAGACCGCGCGGCTTTTACGAAAAGATTCCCGATTTCGGCCGCTCGAGTTTCGGATCCAAAGACGATCACCAAGTGGCGCGACACCCTCACTAAATCCCAAGAACTCCTTCGTATTGAGCGTGTATCAAGCGTTGGTGAATGCCCTGCCAGTTTCAACGAGAAGTACGGGGGCGTGGGTCAGAAACTCCTCCTGCTCGAGCCGAGAGTTGATAGGGAGAGGCCGGAGACATGGTCAGAAGTCTTAAAGCAGGGGATTGCAGACAAAGCTCTTACATTAGGGGGGTACGACGTAGAGCTCGACTATGCCCACTGGACGTATTTGGATGTTATGAAGAGTCTGTTACCCGAGGACGCACAAGAGGAATTACCTGTGGGCTTCACGGCTACAGGGCAGGTCGCCCACCTCAACATCCGCAACGCCTACCTGCCGTATCGATATTTAATCGCACACGTGCTGATGGATAAGAATCCGGCGATCAAGACGGTGATTAATAAGATTGACACGGTTGGGGAGGTTAATCCTTTTAGGACGTTTAGTTATGAGGTCCTGGCTGGGCCGGATGATCTGAATGTTGAGATTAAGGAGGAAGACTGCACTTTTAGATTCGACTTCGCCAAGGTTTACTGGAACTCCCGCCTCTCGACTGAACACAGAAGACTGGTCAACTTGTTCAACCCTGGCGAGGTCGTCGTGGATTTAATGGCCGGCGTAGGACCTTTCGCCGTTCCAGCCGGAAAGAAAGGTGTTTTCGTCTGGGCGAATGACCTGAATCCTGACTCAGTAGCTTCCATGCGCGACGCAATAAAACGTAACAAAGCCTCAAATTTCGTCCGGGCCTACAACGAAGATGGGCATAAATTCATGCACCAAGCTGCTGCCGAAATTCTCTCATTAGCAGAGAACGGGGAGAATAAAATCGTTATTCCGGGCAAGCCCCCGAAGGTTAGCAGGAATGCGAGCGAGGAGGAGAAGGCGGCTGCGAAGGCTAAGGCGAAAAGTACGGTGATTGAGATTCCGAGGACGATTAGCCATTTTGTGATGAATTTGCCGGCTTCGGCGCTTACCTTTCTGTCGAGCTTTAGGGGGCTGTATCATGGAAAGGAAGAGTTGTTTGAGCCAAATACCGAGGCGAGGTTGCCGATGGTGCATGTTCATTGCTTTGGCACAAAGAGCAGTGATAATGTGAAGGAGTGCCATGAGATCACAGGAATCGTTAACGAGATGCTTGGCGCGGAGCAACTGGGGTTTAAATTGGAGTTCGAAGGCGAGGTGCAGATGCAGCCGGGTGATACGCTGAATAAGAAGAGGGCTGTGGGTGAGGTGGAGGATGGGAGGGTGAGGGTGCATGATGTTAGGGATGTAGCGCCGTTGAAGAGGATGTTTTGTGCCAGCTTTAGACTGCCGAGGGAGGTCGCTTTTGCGAAGAGGTCGTAGATGATACCCATAGGGGATAGACAGGTAAAATATCCGAGTACAGTGCTGCATCTTGTGAATGAAATGTGCGTCTGCCAAGGTGGCCAGATTTGTATCCGAGATGTGTCAAGCCACAAGTTGTTGCGAGTTTTCGGGGTCTTAGGGCTGGGTATGTAACTTTGGCAATCTCGTCTCGGATTTTAATAGCAGGAGGTGAGGACGAAAAAGTAGCTATAAGGGGGAAATAGCCGCGAGATTAACCTTCTATTGACTGTCGAGCTGGGTCGGAGCTGGCCGAAACCTGGTCAGTTCGAAAAGACAGTCAGTCGCAGGCCAGACCTGATGCACACTGTCATTGTGATGGTGGCCAATTCTCCTTTATGGGATTTGGCGCCATGCTCGAGGACGCCCTACGAGTAGACGCCGACGGGAGCTGGCTCTGGATGCTTGAATCGTCAATCCTTGGTCTTGACGTTTTCAAAGCGGGTTACGTCCTAACGACGCTTGTCTCATTAGATAAACATTCACACCAGTGTTCCGGCGAGTCCAGCTTCTGAGAGTCCGGGTCCTGAGTCCGAGCATTTGGACTCGAGTCCATGAGTCTAACGGAACAGGAAAAGAACGCTAATTTAGCTCCTTAAGCTAGCTCGAAAATTATCATTCATGTTGACAAAGTGGTGCCTGAAAAGGGTTCTAAATAGTGCTTACAATGAAGGCGACAGAAGAGGAATCGTTGATTTTACCTTTCATAACGCACATGACTTTTAAGGCCAGATGGGGCCTAGCGGTACCTTTAGCCGGTATCTGGTCTCGGCGTTAGATTCGAGTCGGACTTGAGTCCGGCGGACTCGTGCCGAACACTGGTTCACACGCACATTCAGATCAAGGGTCACGGGGAAAGCTTCTCACTGATTTTGAATTGATTTTGATTTTGCATTGGCACGTAATACTTAAATTATGCAAAACGCCGTACTGAATGCTGTCGGCTCGGTCAAAAAGTGCGTCCAGAATTCCACCTTAAAACACTGCATTTTTTTGAAACATATTCAGTAAAATCTGAGCTAGAGTATATTTTTTCCCGCGTGGGTCTATACTACTCAAAAGTACTCGAGTTTCTTTAATGAGACCACTTATTAAAATACTCGCCAAGAAGAGCTCTACTCATAAATTGGAAAATGCTACTCAAGTACTACTCTCTCGACGCTGATTCAGTCACACTCTCTGTGATGTCGGGCTGAGTGAATGGGTGTGGTTAAGAACTGTCTGTGGCTGGTGATTCATTCCCATCAGATGCTCCATGTTGGAGTAACCCCACGTTCTCGGCCATGTGGCTGTGCTCCTCATGTCCCTCGGCATCCTTGTGCGCTAAACCCCACAGTCGCCGAGTAAGCCAGGCTCGCCTGGGAGAGCTTTGGGATCTGAGTAAATATTGACCGCGGCTGTTGTTTCTTCTGTAGTTACGCGTATATACTTCTTGGTCACTTCATTTGCCGTGTTAATATCGCAGGATTGGTTAAGAGAACCAGCAGAAACAGCAACATCGCGACGGTGACGTGCGATAGCTTGACAGGTTACCGCAGTTGCAACACAACTTCCACTCACCACCGCACCACAAACTTCCCCAGGCCGTAAGAGCAGCAACAATGGCAGCGCCTACCAATCAACCTCCAGTACTACGCAGACTGAAGCGCAAACGTCGCCGTCGTCAGGACAAGCCAGCTGTGTTTGCACGCTTGGTGCTAGACGAGCATGTGAAAGGAGATGTGGGAATCGTGTCTGAAGACTTGTTCCAGGAACTATTTCCCAATCGCCCAGGTTCGTGACTCTCCTTCCCTCTTGTGAATTTTCGGATTGAAACGCTTACCGGTTAGCAGACGAAGAAGGAGCAGCACAACCAGGCCACATCGCAATTGCGCCAAAACGTCCCTTTCAATCCGTTGACGAGATATCATGGACCGTCGTCCCAGTCCGTCCTTCCAGCGCATTGGCGACAAACACAATCCAGTTCTCGCCATCGTCCGTTGCGCTGCAAGGATTCGCGGAAGAGCTCCAGCGCACGGCGCCGAGCAAGTTGATGAGCCATAGCCGCAGCGGAATCGAGATTTGGGCGCTTGATGTCCTGCCTCTGACACTAGACACCGTCTTCGTCACGATTGAGGCAGACCTGGCGAAGAGGTTGGAAAATGGGGAAGGAACCTTTCACAGCGATCACCCATCTAATCAGTCGGCGAAGGCGAGATCCAATGGCGCCAGCGAGGGGAATGGCGAGGAAAGACTCACAACCGCGCTGAGGGAAGCGCTTGCTAGTCTGCATGTTGTGCATGCTGGTGACTTCGTCGCGCTGCCGCTTGCTCCGCATCCGGTTACGCATATGCCGCCTCCGCCGGCGAAGATTACGCTTTGTGAGCCGGTGGCGCAGGGGCTGTTGACGAAGGATACGAAGATCATAGTTACTCGCACTGGGCATCAAAGCAGGACTGCACGGAAAGTTTCAAGTATTGCATTGGATAGGGCTCTCCATAAAGTGGCGGAGCTGGATGAGGATACGAGTACCGAGCAGTACTTGACCGCTGTGGAAGATAAGGAGAGCACGGATACAATGGATGAGACGGAGACGGAAGGAGAGGGCGGAGATCATGAAGATGAGGATAATTTGAGCGATGACAGTATGGATGAGATGATATCGCTGCAGGCGCCGACGCTGCCGAGTAGTATGGACATGATGAGTGGCATAGCAACGCCATATGGCGGACTGGGGGGGAGGAAAACGAATGGCTTCCAAACACCGGGAAGTGTCTACAGCAGCTATACTGCTACGACTGCGAAGACTGGTGGTCAGAGAGGAAGACTGTTTCAGGCAAAGGGACTGATGCGAGCTCTGCCAGAAGAGCTTCTGAGACCAACGCCTGCGTCAGAATATGACGAGGAGTCGAGGGTTTATGTCGATGTCAACTCGTTAGCCAAGATCGGTTGTTTCAGCGGTGATTGGGTCAGGCTTGAGACAGCACAGGAGCCGCCTGAGCAAGGCATGGGAGGACTGTGGTCCCTTGGCAACTTTGGACAGCAGGAGGAGGATGATTTTATCTGGCGACCGGTTAGAGTCTACTCGCTGCCCGAAGGATACTCGCAAAGGGCTGTTACGAAAATCTCCCACAGCAGCAGTAAAGGACGATCAATGTCGTTCTTTGACTCGCAGGTGCTGAAGCCAAGTAGTCCGACAGTCTATTTGTCTCCAGTACTGTTGGCGAACCTCGAAAGTCCGCCATATGTCAGGCTGTCGACGCTGAAGCATACACCGTCAATGCCTGGGAAGCCACAAGTACCAAAAATCTTGAGCTCAAGCTTACCACCACTGGCTAGGGAGGTGACGTTTGTCAAGATTAACACACCGCTTGCAACTGAGAGGATGCTTCAGACAGCCGCCTTGAGCGGTCTTAAAATGCATTTCGCTACCAGGACAAGAGTGGTCAAGCAGGGCGATATTGTCGGGATCGCCATAGACGAGACTTTGGGCAGGACACTCTTTCAGACATCCTCAAATCCGGATTCCATCACAGAAGACGTGCTGGTCAATCCTGACCAACAGAGCGCCGAGTTAGCCAAGGCCACTGGTGTTGTCTGGTTCAAAGTCGGCCACATCACCCATGCAAAGCAAGAAGAGGTCGAAGACGCAGAAGAAGAAGATATCTGGGGCGGCGTAGCATCCATCGACATGTCTCGGACCCAAATGGCGGCCGCAGGCTCAGAAAAGGGTCGCTTGCCTCCGACCAAGGATAATACTTGGGAGTACTATCTCGGACTTAAGAATGTGTCGAAGTCGTCGTCGGATTTGATAGGCAATGCCTTGCCCGAACCTCATCCTCCGGTTGTTACGCCGTTGAGGAGGAGGCTGAGAGAATTGATTGCCGCGGCTACGAGCCCAAGGTCGATTCATCTTAAGCTGCCGCCGCTGGCTATTTTATTGGTGAGCACGCAGAGGAATATTGGGAAGGCTACTGTGGCTGCTGGGGCGTGCTCAGACATTGGCCTGCATAGCTTCGCAATTGACGCTTATGATATTGTTTCTGATGGTGGTGCAGGCGGCGATATCAAGACCGAAGGATTCCTCAAGGCACGAGCCGAAAGAGCACTTACTTGTGGACCCGAGAATACAGCTTTGGTCATTCGTCACATCGAGGCTTTGACAGCCGAGAGGATGATCACCGCTCTTAAGGAGATCCTAGCCGATTCCAGGGTAATCATCGCGACGACGACGGAGGTGGACAAGGTTCCTGACGGAGTGAGAGCACTGTTCACACACGAGCTAGACATGAACGCCCCGGACGAAGGCGAACGTGAAGGCGTCCTCCGCGACATCATCGATAGCCTCGGCGTCTCCCTCGACCCAGCCGTCGATTTGGGCTCCGTAGCAGTTAAGACCGCGGCTTTAGTAGCAGGCGACCTCGTCGACGTCGTCGAGCGCGCTCTCGTTGCGCGCGCCTCCCGTTTACAGGACCTAGCAGCCACCACGGCCAGCTCCGCAACGGCAGATCAACCATCCCTGATCACAGTCCGTGACGTCCAAGTTTCCGGCGGGCCAGCCGGTCGCTGCCTAACCAAATCCGACTTCGACGTCGCAGTCGAACACGCGCGCAAGAACTTTGCCGACGCCATCGGCGCCCCAAAGATCCCAAACGTGACATGGGACGATGTAGGAGGTCTTTCAAACGTCAAAGACGCCGTTATGGAGACCATTCAGCTACCACTCGAACGTCCTGAGCTTTTCGCAAAGGGCATGAAGAAGCGCAGCGGTATTTTGTTCTATGGACCTCCGGGTACTGGAAAGACGTTGTTGGCTAAGGCTATTGCTACGGAGTTCTCGCTGAACTTCTTTAGTGTTAAGGGGCCGGAACTTCTCAACATGTACATTGGTGAGTCTGAGGCCAATGTCAGAAGGGTCTTCCAAAGAGCCAGAGATGCGAGACCATGCGTCGTCTTCTTCGACGAGCTGGACTCGGTCGCGCCGAAGCGTGGTAACCAAGGTGATTCGGGAGGAGTGATGGATCGTATTGTCTCTCAGCTGCTAGCTGAGCTAGATGGGATGAGTGATGGCGATGAAGGCGGCGGTGGTGTTTTCGTCATCGGTGCTACTAATCGCCCTGATCTTCTTGATGCTGCGCTGTTGCGTCCTGGAAGATTTGATAAGATGCTTTACCTCGGTGTGTCAGATACGCATGAGAAGCAGGCGACTATTATGGAGGCTTTGACTAGGAAGTAAGTTATCTCAACATCCCTATCGATAGAAATCATGCTAACTCTCTCGATAGATTTACACTCTCCCCATCCCTCTCTCTCCGCCGCATCGCCGAACACCTTCCGTTCACCTACTCGGGCGCCGACTTCTACGCCCTCTGCTCCGACGCCATGTTGAAGGCCGTCACACGCCAAGCATCGGCCGTCGATGCCAAGATCGCCTTATTGAATTCCCAAACTTCGCGCTTGTCCATCACCGATGGTGACTCCAAGGACGCCGGCGCTAGCGCTGCCAGCAACAGCCTCGAGAAGGCGCAGCAAGATCTAAATAGGCCCGAAAAAGTCACCCCAGCGTACTTCTTCGACCATTATGCTATGGATGAGGATATAGCTGTCCAAGTCACGGAAGAGGATTTCATGGCTGCACAGCGGGAGTTGATCCCTTCTATCTCGGCGAAGGAGTTGGAGCATTATCAACGGGTCAGAGCTCAGTTCGAATCTGTCGGTGAGAAGGAGGCTAGGGAGGCGGCGGCGAGTGCTCAGAATGGCGGTGGGCGGATTTTAGGGGAAGTTGGAGGTGCAGGTGAGGTCGTGGATAGGAAGGGAAAGGGCAAGGCGAGGGAGTTGTTGAGTGGATTGAGGCAGAAGGTTAATGGGACGAGGGGGAGTAAGGGGAAGCCGAAGATGATTGAGGATGAGGATGAGGATGAGGATGAGGGGTATGAGGCTGGTAGCAATAGTATACCGGGTGGATTCGGTAGTGCCGCGGACGATGAGGATTTGTACTAAAGGGCGGTATATCTGGGTGATGTTCCTGTATTTAGCATGTCTTGCATAGGTAGCGATAGGCACGGGAGTTGGAATAAACTTGATATTCATTACATTCTTCGGTATCTTATACTCAGTGGTTAAATGACTGAGAATCTTCCCCTGATAGGCTCCACAATTAAAGAGGCCTATGAAAATCCACTGGCAGGCTCTGACCCAATGTCCGATGTTACTACTTCCCCCTTGGGTACATGCGTCCTCAAGTTACCCTAGAAAGTAAAATGGTCGACTTGTTGTTTTTGGCTCCTGGCCCATGCGGCAAATCCGGTTGGGTGTTACTCATAGCGTCATCCTGTGCCAGTCCTGACGCTGGTCTCGGAGCTGAACCCGGTCCTGGGGCTTGCTGTCTCGGCACAGAGCCAGAAAAGGGCTGACTATTGGAGCCTACTGATGCGGCCGATGCCGGCCTGGAACTCGATTTTAGGGCTGGGTTTCGCCCTTGCTGGCCAGGCATAGAAGTAGGGACTGGTGGGCTGGCACCAGCCACAGGATCATACCGTCCTCCAAGCAGTCGCAATGGGATCCCAAGCCCAGAGTCTGTGTTACCCTCTGCGGCAAGTCTGGCAGCCCTCGCAGCAGCACAATTTTCAACGAAGCCTATAAATAGAGCCTCCATCTCTGGCGTAAGCTCCTCTTTGGGTCGTAGTCTTCCACGTCCGCTTCTGAAGCAGCGCCGCCATTTCCCGCCTGCGCTAACGGACGGGGCGCTTCGTTCGTCACTTCACTCCGCAGCGGGGAATACTTGTGAGTAGTATTTGGTCGTGGCTGGTTTGGTACAAGAATTGAAGCCGATTGGCTGCTAGTACCTGCGGGTGACCTTGAGAGGTTGGAACTTCCTGCGGCGGCTGATCCGGCACAAAAGCAGGGACTGGTTGGCTTTGGCTGGCACCAGCAGACTGAGAAGCTGACCTGGGGCCAAGCGGTTGCAGCGGGGTCCCCAGTCCAAGGTCGGGGTTACCTTCTGCTGCAAGCCGGGCGGCTCTCGAGGAGACATACGAGCAAGACTTCCATTTCTGGGGCGGGCTCTTTTGGGCCGTCGTCATCCTCTTCCGACTTTGGTGAGAGTGCAGAGGCGGTCGCGGCAGGACCGGCTACGTTCTTTCCCTTCGGCGTAGAGGAGGGAGATGAACAATTATTCCTTCTGTTTGCACCGGGAAGGGCTTCTGATACTTCTCCATCCACTCTTTCCACGGCTGAACCAGCAGAAACCAGAAGAACATGATGCCGAAGGTGAGAGGGAGGCTGATGTACCGAAATGTGTCAAAGCCAGAGGCGGTGAGCTTGTTCGCGCTATTGAGGCTGAAGAAAGAGTGTCGAGGATGGCTGCAACGGCAGTGGCGGGTAGGAGAACTATGGTTAGCACGGCAATGGATTTCATGGCCGAGCTGTCTCCCATGGTAGCTTCGGCGATCTTCTTTGAGACGTTGGCAAGGTCGATGTTCGTTCGTGCTTCTTAAAGGGCCATGTAGCTGTAGATCTGTTAATCCCCTTCTCAGTCGAGAATACTATCTCCACGCTGGCGACGCCACGGGAGCAGCATGTTTTAATATCGACTTTGTGGCAGCTCACAGCCACGGATTCCGCCCTACGAGTTGAGCTGAAACAATATCACATCACGGGCCAAACCCGGGTGCCCAAAGTATGATAAGCGCCGTGCCTGTTCCACCGATGAGCTCCATAGCTAGCCACATAAATGGCATCTTCGCGTTCATTAGCAGCTGCAAGTGGACGCAGCCAGCCATCCTCAGCCGCACTCGGTCCCAGCGCCAACCTCGACCAGTATCTGGCAACTCATGAGGTGAGTAAACTGTTGAAAAAATAAATTCTTGAGACAACCACTTAATAAGCACGGGTTACATACTGTACTCGTACTGTTGTCGAGCATTTGAGGAAGTCTAGCGCTCCGCAACGGTCCGTGCTGAGGCATGGCGGCCAAGTTGTCTTGGCACACAGCTTATTCACCAGCAGACCGGGAGTATAATGAGTATACGCATCATTTCATGTATTTTAAAGACACCAAACGAAATAAATTAATTCGGTTAAACTCAGCCATGTTACAGATCTATTCATCCATGCCTCCAGATCTCTCTGGCCAGCTGTTATACAGTATGTACTTTTTCCGATGACCAGAACGCCGCACGCCTCGTCGACCATTAGCTAGACGAATGTTCTTTGACATCTCAAATACAATATCAGTTACCCTTCCTCGTAGCCAGCAATGTCGCACGCTGCCAGAAACTCCCACTTAAGCATAGTAATACTCAGCATCCAGTCCCTCATCACTGATCTCCACCTCCGCCATCTTCCCCTCGAGTCCATCATTTAAATCAGCCAGCATATCAACATTCAGCAACCTAATCCTCATGCTAGACTCGGAAAGCATCCTAACCATGTTGTGCGTTTCATCCGTGATCGGCTCCTGCTCCAACATCATCAATAAACCGTCGATCCACTCGGCCGCCAAATCCTGGGAAGTCGTCTCAAGGTTGAGGATAGCTCTCTCTCTCCGCTTGTCGCTATCAGCGGTGGATGGGGCGGAAGTGCTGCTGTTCGGGGACTTAGGCGAAGACACAGCCAGGATGCGGGTAAATATCACGATACGTCTAGTCTCGTCTGGCTTGATGGAGGTAGTGATGTTGCCACGGACGGTGCTTCTACTGCTCTCGGAAGACAAAGAGGCTTCATCGTCGTCATCATCATACTCGTCATCAAAATCATCGCGACTCCTATCTCTGGATGGTGGTGCAGCAGCTTGTGGAGTGCCGAGACCATTTGCCTCCACACTGGCGACCTCCTTAACAGCGAACTTCTTCTTAAGTTCGATAATCTTGTAGTCATCTTTAGCCTTGCTATCGAAGTCTGCCCAGTGGACGTAAAGTCTGTTGGTGCTCAACTTCGCAAAGCGATGAATGGTATGCGAGGTACCGTTCTCCCTGTGAATGGTGTAGGTGAACCAACCGCCAACAAGCATACGACGAATACGCTGTTCCCTCGCAAACGCCATGGCGTCAGCGCGGTACTTGGCTCTGATCTGCTCAAGGTGATCGTGATGCTTGACCTGGAATCTGTCCTTGATGATCTGGACCTCCAGAGTGCGAAGTTCTCTGAGTGAGGTGTCCGCCATCTGGACCTCGACCTGCTGGATCCTGGTGGTACGCTTAGCGCCACCGACGACCTTGGAGACAAGAAGCTCGACGAGCCAAAAGATCTTGCTGAAATCCTTGAGCGATGCTTGAGTAGCGGCCCAGAGACGAATGAATGCTGTCAGGGTGGCCATGTGAAGACGAGTCCAATGTAAGATGAGGGGGCGGAAAACCTTCTCGTCAAATTCTACGCTCTCGATCTCCCTTACGGAGACGGACGAGCGCTTGTTCTCGTCGCACTCGAAGTGCTGGTACAAGATCCAGCTGACGCTCAAACTGCACTGTGCTAGTGGGCAGCGCTCGCTGAGTGGCTTGATAGACTGCTCTTGGATGATGCGATAGAAGGTGTCGGGTTGGCCGTTGATGTATGCTTGGAGATCCTGGAGACCGAGACAGCCAATGTCGGCGAAGTCGCCGGATGGAGACTCGGATGAGAAACCAAGGCTGCGCCATTTCTCTGGGTGGTGGCGGACGCTGCCCATCTTTGACATGTCGTCGTCGAGGCTGAAGGATTGAGCACTGTTGCCGTTGATACTTTGTCCGCCAAAAGTGCTCTTTTCAGGGGAAAGCTGCGATGCATCCTTGAGTCCTTCTGGGCCCTTGGTGGCAAGTATGTACATCTTCTTGATTATGCGCCTGTGTTCTGACTTCGATCCGTCGAATGGCGTGTTCTTGTACTTGCGAAGGATCTCTTTGTTAACGTTCTGGACATCGAGTAGTGGTTGTGCGAGGTCTTGTAATGCGCCCGTAATCATGAGTTGATATGCTCTTCTCATCACACCTTTTCTCTGAAAGTCTCTCACAAAGTCGTCCCAGTCCTCGCCAAAGACAGTGCTCTTTCCCGCCTCATTTCCAGTCTCGTCTATGTTGTAGAGCGCATCGCGGATCAATGCAGTAACCAACGAGATCGCAACCGCAACAAGAGTGTTATCGTCGGACAGCTGCTTGTCGAGAACAGCATCCAAGAACTTCGGATATATTGCAATCGCCGGCTTGAGAGCTCTGAGCGCGTTCTTGCTGAGAACACCACAGTCTGGGTGTTTGGAGTTGGCATGGCTTACGATCATCAGGATGGTAGACAGTGTGCCCCGGTGGATGTTGACAAGCCTTTCATTGACCAGAATTTCAACAAGGCGCTCAACGAATTCGTTTACTCCCGAGGTCTCGAATATCTCCCAGCCCTGTTCGTTGTCGAGTAGGTTGGCTAATGCTTGAAGTGTATGGCTGAGAGTTGTCCCTCTGGCAGTCGTGATAATATGGCGTACGATTTCAGCCCCGCCTCCCCCGATGAATTCCTCGGCAAAAGATGGATTGCCAACAGCAGTTTGAAGTCTGAAGGCAGCAAACTTGCGAGTGGCCTCTTCTGGACTGTTAAGCGCAGATAGAACGCCTTCTGCGTCCGCGATTTGCGACATTTTGACTGAAAGGAGTTCCCGACAAAAGTTACGGGTATTAAGGGCGCATTGGCGCAAGTCGCAGTATAAAGATGATAGTCAAGGAGGAGGTCGTCTATCTTCACAACTCTGTAGCTCAAGGCTTCAATTGAGTACAGGCAATCGTCTTGGCTGATCTCAGCTGTCACAATGTTGCAGTTGTAACCTGGATGGATTTGGAGATCCATCTTGGTGGGGAGCTTTCCAGCTGGTCCGAGCGCCAACGCTAGACGGCTGTGCCTGACTAGCTCTTAGTTGGGCTAGGATACGGTGCTTATCGGTGCTGAAGAGCAACACCATTCCTGTTCTCAGTAGAAGAATACACTCAAATGGCCGCGACACCTATATAAACATATATAAACATCGCCAAAATGTTAAAGCAAGACACTTCAGTAACCAATGCGACTGCGCATGGAGGCAGTGTGAGCTGATTTGCGTAGTTCACCCTTTAAGACGTGTAGCACAAGATCAATATTTTGATTTGGGACAAGTATTCCGATTTTGTAATCGAACGTGTTCACAAAGAGTCAGCAGTTCACCCAAAAGCTTGGTGTTTGTGCCTCCCAAAATCGAAACCAATCTAGAGCTTCGATTGTTGTTTTCAGGAGTCGCAGTGCCGCGCCAGACTACCTGAAACGGGGTAATGGACACCATCACTGTAAATCCGGCTTACCTATGGCAGCTTCCAAGCTCCAATCTGTCTATGATTGAAGCATGGAACACCATGTCTTGTGGACAATCCTCGTATGGACTGAGGAGTAACCCTATCAGTCTTTGGTAGCTGACAGGTTGATGCAAAGTTGTGGGATCTATGGAAGTGCCAAAGATTGCCATTACAACATTTGATATGGTTCGCAGGTTCAGACATGTTACAATGTCACCTGGTGACAGTTACGCTAGGCGCGTCTTTGCTGATATGGCTGACGAAAGAGACGACTTGATCACACAGAACATGGCAGCGGCGTGAGCTTGGGAGGGAAAACGAACTCAGTAAAGGCCTTGGTTCAAGAGTTCGTTTGTAGGTAATAAATGGTCATTGTTTGGATATCGTTAAACTAGAATACAGAGTTGTCGCTAAAAAGCAATTTACTCGGCCTTCTCGTTGATGTTCTTGGTTGAGTGAGACTTGGAAGATGGTGGCTTTGGGACAGCCTTGTCCTCAAAGTTCCAGTTGTTCAAGTGTCCGACACCAATGTTGAGGTAAGTGGCAAAGGACAACCATCCGAGGTATGGTACCATGCACAAAGCAGCAACAGTATCGACCTGGGACCAGACGTAGGTCAGGTATGCGACAGTTCCACCGAGAGCGACGATGTCGACGGCAGCCTCCTTTGGACGCTTGAGGCCAAAAAAGAGTGGCATCCAAAGGTAGTTGAGGCCGAGCTGGATGGAGTAGAGGGTAGCTCCGTGCTTAGCAGCCTGAATTTGGAGTGGAGAGGCAAGTGGTGAGAGGCCGGTGGAGATGGCGCGGTGGGATGCGTAGCCCATGAGACCGTAGAGGATGGTCCAGGCTGGTCCGAAGAGCCACGGCGGTGGACGGAATGGTGGTTGCTTTAATGCCATGTATGTGCCTTGTGTGTTGCGTGCTTCTATAGGTATTAGATGCTTGATCTCTAAATATACAATAGGAGAGCGACCTACGAGATGTGGCAAACCCGACGGCAGAGCCGAGGGCGATGGGAGTGAGGATTGCGAGCGCAGGGTTGGTGAAAACCTGCGCCGGCAGAGTGAGGGATGGAATATAGGTGGTCATTGTTGCGGTCTGAAATTGAATGTTAACAACTGTTTAACATAAAAATGAGGCTTTGTCGCGAGGTTCAATGTTCTCATGTTGTCGCAAAGAGGGGTCGTCGTCGTGCTACGCCATTGAAACGGCAAACAATTGATATGTGAAGCTTTGAAATAAGAGCACGAGTCGTGTGAGGCAGGCGAGAGTAGAGCAGGAAAACTTACAATATGTGCAAGAATGATGTGTGTATTTTTTGAGTGATATGGTAGGAGAGATGGGGGAATAGAAACTCAATGCCTATATAGCTTTATCCTGTGGAAATGGCCTGTTTGTGAGAACTTGGCTGGATGCGATGATGGGGCTGGAGCTAGATGGGTGTCATCCAAGCCCGATCGATGCGGTACCTGTCCCCACTAAATTGGCTGTATCGGTACCTCTGCTTCTCCCTTGACCATCGAGAAGTGCTGCCAAGTACGGGACGGTCGTCACCTCCCATAATGGGAGCTTCGGATCTCGGGACAACTGAAGAAACCCGCCCGTTCAGCAACACCATTGATGTTGTTTTAACGGTCACCACGGCCACATTCAGTCACGAGATTCATATTTGTTGCCTGAGGACAACATTCGTCATGTCACCGCAGATACCGCCCGTTCCTTGCTTACCTCCAGTGACTACAGTAGCTGGGCATCTCACAGCGCTTACCAGCGCCTAGCACGCAGCTCCAACAGTGGCCCGCAGTTGCCACACCGACAACCACCACTCCATCCCTCGACTGCACCGCGCTAACTCCCTTGAAGCGGTACCCGCCTGGTCTTCTCCGCATTCGACCATCATCTGTCAACCGACGCGCCTTCGTCCTCCAACACCTTACATCTACGACTTCATCCTCATTGCGCCCACTACTTCAACATCGCGCAATTGAGGCTGCATTCTACATACTACCATACTCATTGTTGGTTCATCCTTCCCTCAGCCGCTTCTAGCACCTCGTTATTCCCCATTTCATTGTCGTGTACTCGACTGTACCAGCACGTCCGGACGCTTGCGTGGTCAACTGCACCTCAAGTTTACAGCACCTCAGATAGCTTCAGCTACGCTGCGCAGCAACACCACAGCACTCTTCACACTTCTTTTGTCACCACACATATATTTTACTTGCATGGAGCATCACTCTTTGTCTATATATTTCAAGAACAATCATCTAACTATCAATCATGTCACCAAACAGCACCCCGTCGATTGTCACACCTTCAATCCCAACATCTCGCGGCATCACTTGATACAGGGCAAACGAGCCGACCGAATACATAACAAGGCGTACATTGCGACGCCTCACACATCTCGACAAAGAAATTGTAGCTTCTCGAAATGACCAGCTACCAAGGCTACAGCAGGGAGCCGGCACTCGCCCGGTCTCCCGCCGAAAGAGATACATGGTCTAGTCGCGAGGATATCAAGAGTTATGATCGGCCAGAACGTGCTGATTCTTTCTACCGTGGTAGATCTCCCGGTATGTACAGATCGTTACTCCTACACACTCCTTAATCATTGTCTTCGGTCATGCCATCACTACTGCTCCTGCCATTGAGCTTCACAACTTTTGTTCCTGGCATGCTCGGTGCAGCAATTTTATCTGTCATCTTCGCCCGTGCCAATCCTTGTATCTTATGCTTCTGCCTTCATTTGCTTATACTTTCACCTTCAGGTCCCAACCGTCATCGTAGGCAACGGAGCGGCCGCTCCCGTTCCCCCTTACCAGTCGATAGATACGAGCCAAGTCCGAGAATAAAGCGCGAGCGCGATGATTATCGTTCGTCAAGAGATAGAGACAGAGATGACCGTGACCGCCGCCGCCCATCACCAGGAGCCAGGGACATCGATAGATACGTTCCAGGATTTGAGGGAGCTAGCCCGCCAATCACAGTGAATCCTCTCGCAGACCCGGCCAAGCTACCATTTCAAGTGGGATTTTCGTACTTTGGGGAGTGGTGGAGAACAAATGAGAAGATCAAGGAGGAGCGGGAGCGGTTAAAAAGTGGCAGAAGACCTGAACCTGAAAGAGCCAGGCGCGAGACGGCAGAGGAGCGGGATAAGGAGAAGGCACGCATCCAGGTTGGATATGATTCCTATAAGGAGGAGTTGCAAGCTAGAATGGCCACCGGCTTCGTTCAGGAGCGCAAGAACGACCAATGGTTCCAGGAGAAATACGTCGCTGAGGTCAGGGAGCCACTGAGAGCCAAGCTCAACGAGTTCCGCCGTGATAACTACGCCAACTGGGCCCGCGATTTTGAGGCTGGTGTCTTTGATGAATTCTCATTGGAGGGTATCCCTAAGAACGACGTCAATGGCACGGGTGGTCTGGTGGAGAAGGAAGAAGGCGAAGCTACCGCAGCTAATGAGATTCTTGGTGTCGGCGATCTCGTTCCAGTCAAAGGCAGCGACATTAGAGACGTGGTCGCATTCCAACCGACGCTTCTTATTAAGACGATTGCACCACACGTTAGCCGCGCGAAGCTTGTCGACTTCTGTAAGGAACACCTTGGTGATGGAGAGGGCGGGTTTAGGTGGCTGAGCTTGAGCGACCCAAATCCAAGCAAGCGCTATCACAGAATCGGCTGGGTCATGCTCAATCCTACCTCTGATGTTGCACCTCCCCCAGCGTATAGACCAGACACAATTGATGAGGGTGAGGATGAGAAGAGGCCCGTACACCAGCAATCAGTGGCGGATAAGGCTCTTGAGGCGATCAACGGAAAGCAAGTAAAGGACGAAATTCGTGGTGACTTCACCTGCCATGTCGGTGTTCACGCGCCACCGCTCGCTCCGAGGAAGAAGGCCTTATGGGACTTGTTTTCTGCCCCAGAGCGCATTGAAAAGGACTTGGAGCTTGCAACCAGACTCATTGACAAGTATGAGAAAGATTCTGGATCTGAGCTAAGTGCGGTCGCACAGATACAAAACCGCGTTGAGCTCCTCAGAAGCGAAAGACTTCTCAAGCCAGCTGTCACTGCGGTTAGGAAGGAGAAGGCCAAGAAGGAGAGCGAGGACCATGATATTGGCATGGACGAGGATGTCGAAGAGGGCGAGGAGGAAGACGATGAAGGAGCTCTGGATGACGAGATTGACGATGAGGATATCCTCGTCAAGAAGAAGCAGCTCGATCTTATGATCGAGTATCTTCGCCGTGTCTTCAACTTCTGCTTCTTCTGCGTCTTTGAGAGCGATTCCATCCACGAGTTGACTCGCAAGTGCCCAGGTGGTCATCTGCGCCGCCCGAGAAACACCTTGACGACTGCCGCCAAGGCCGCGGCGAAAGCTAGCGCCACTGGCGAGCCATTCCCAGGCAAGAGGCGTGATGTTGAGGATGAGGACAGCAAGCCACCGGAGGTAGATCGTAGATTCGGCCGTCCAACCTTCTCCAAGGCGGAGCAGCAGCTGCAGCGTGCTTTCAACTGGGTTAAGACTTTCGAGGAGAAGACCATGCAGCTTCTTGAGCCGGAGAAAATCAACGTCAGGAAGCTCGGCGGCAGACCTGTCGAGGAGGCCATGCAGGAGGAGCTTAATAAGTATGTCACTCAAGAGGACGAGCACAAGTTCCGTTGCAAGGTTCCAGAGTGTACCAAGCTGTTCAAGGAGGAGCACTTTTGGAGGAAGCATGTTGAGAAGCGTCACCCGGAGTTCGGTGTGAGCCTAAAGAATGATGTAAGTAGATCCAAGACAGTGATATGTATCATACTAACCTTCGTAAACAGTTCGAGCTCGTCAACACTTACGTTTCCGACCCAGCACACATTGCCCCATCCCGCTCTGACGCCAATAGCAATGGCCACTTCCCACCAGCCAATGGTCACCAACCAGCCGGGACACCGAGAGGCTTCAACCTCAACAACTTCAACATGCCATCATCTTTCGGCAACGCCTCGAGCTTCTTCGGTAACGGTCATTCAGGCGGTGGTCCGATGAGACGTGGTGGCGGCGCATACCAAAACCACAGATCAGGACCTTACGATCGTAGACCTGGTGACAGGAGATATGGCAACGACAATGCTGCCGCCGGTAGACTTAGTCCGCCAGGTGGTGCTAGAGGTGGTGCGGCGCTGCCAATCCGTGGACGTTGGGATGCGCAGGGTGGTGCTGCTGCGGGTCCGAGGGAGGCCGTTGTTGGTAGGAGTCTGAAGAGTTATGAGGATCTGGATGCGGTTGCTGGGGGTGGTGCTGGGGAGTTGAACTACTAAATTTGAGCTGCCAACTGCATGGTTTTGTCAAAGGGTGGAGAACTGATATTTCTGGTTGCGGCAGACTGCATTCGCCTTTTGCTTGTTACTACCAATATTTTCATGGCTTTGGGGGCCGGATACCGCTGAGGCATGGCCTCGAAGCAGATTTGCTACCTGAGAGGGTGTATACTAGCATATAGCTCAATTACTTCGAACCCATTTGCAGTTCTGGCGACCCTTTGGCCGTAGTGGTTACACGGCATTGTAATCTTCGTACAGAGGAAGAATCCAATAGGAAGGGAAAGTACAGATACCACAGCTCGTTGCGAGATTCATTGGGTGGTATCACTAATATTCCTAGCTATTTTGCGGATGAGAGACCACCGGTGAGCGAACACTGCTAGTCTGCATCGGCTTGGAGAGGAAGCGCCACAACCTGAGACGCGCATTTGGCTGCCGTATATTCTGGTGCCGGAGATGGGGCCTGCAGAGGACAGTGTCCATGGAAGGTGGAGGCGGCGCCAGCGCGCTGGAGTGTCATCATTGGCCACGCTTCCATCGCAGATTGCAAGGGTGGATTGTTCCTTATTGGAGTATTTCAACGTTGAGAATATATTTCTTGGTCCCAGACTGAATTACAACCCAATAAGCATATTATTACATCCTCTCCAATAGTGGCACCAGAAATCGCACCAAACAGGCCTTTAAAAGGGATAATCACCGTCAAAGTGGCTAGGTTCGTGTTCATGCACGGTCTTTGTCGGGAACACTATACCACATTGGGGCGGTCTTTGCCTTTTTCAATGTTTAGGTGGTTTACTTCGGAGATAATTATTTTTAAGGAAATATAATGCTTGTTCAGACCACATTCCCGCACGTTCACTAGAAGCCCCGCACCCGCGCGACGCCGTGTCGCTCACAAGGCGGTTCTGACTGGCACTGCGAAACGGTTTTCTTTGACAGGCCACTTAGAGGCCGTACACCGCGACTCGGTGCACCCAGATCCGATCTCACAATAGCAAGTCGAATTCGGAAACACGAATTAAGGGATTCGAGGCAGACGGAAAAGAGGCTCTTGCACTTCAAAGTTATAAACACCATCATCCCCATCCTCAAGATGCTTTTTCCAAAACTATCATCTTCAATTTCGAAGTACGCACTGCAGAATCTCAGTTCTGAGTCCACAACAAGTTACAAGTTACAAGTCGCCGTGCCACACAGACGCAGTAAAGACCCAGCCACAAACCATTGCCAATGCGTCCATATGGTATCCAACGGTGATAGAACATGGAATCAGTCACAAACTACAACGGTGTGAAGGGACATGGTCAGCTACAGTGGCAGGACCAGTTCAAGTAAGCATCGTCTCATAACTGTCATGTCTCGTACCTCGCGCTGCTATCCTCAATATACTTGCTCTATTTACCATACTTGCTGTACTTAGCATCCTCACCACGCTCACAAAACTCATCAGCACATGCTGACATCCTTCCTCCTTAGGTATCAGAACACACAGGCCGCCGCTGGTGCAGACTCCTCATACACACTCAATACCTACCTCCACCAGGCACCTTCCACCAATGAGCGCTTGACCATCGACGACGAGATCCAGACTCCCGACCAAGCTCGTTTGTTCGACCTCGACGTGGAGACCGACGAGTATGTTGCTATCGTCGAAAGCGTCAAGTCGTCCAAGAAGCCGAAAACAAAATCCGGGGAGAGCAAGAAGAAATCCCAAGACAAGAAGAAGGAGAGGAAGAGCGAGAAGCTCTAAAAAGCCATTAACGAGTGCCATGATGAATGTATACCATCTACTCCTGTTGTACATTGGCCATTTATATCGCCATATGCGTTGCGATTTTAATACCATTAATCGATACTCCACAGTTCTCACGTTCTTCATCTGAGCATGTCAAAGTTACCTGTCCTGATTAGATTAGAAGGTACCTGTCAACATGCATGCGATGCTCGTGACGAGCCGGCTGCTAGCGGTAGTGTGCGCGGCCATCGGTCAATGTTTTATCTGACCCTTGTCAGTTGGGGAAGTGCTCCACTCGAAGAGCTCTGCCCACCACACCTAGGATGATGATTGGCACGAGATACAAAACCAAAGTCACCCATGCTTCCGTTACAGATCCTCTCCAAACCGAATGAACAAGTTCAAGAAGAGCGAGACGGTACAGCCAGCCAATGGTGAGAATCAGGACCGCCATAAACACATACCACTTATTCCTGCTGCACATTAGCCATTTATGTCGTTAGGTAATACCATTCATCACCTCTATATACTGCTCACTCTCATCCATTTCCACAAGCCAAGGGTATCGATGCCAAGTCATGCATGTCATGCGAAGTCATGCATGGTCAGAGGTACGAATTGATGGACGCCCGGTATCAGGCCCTGATTGCGCTTCATCGAACTCTACTTGACGGGCATCACGACTTCAATGCATGGCTTGCGAACCTGACAAGCCTGAGAATTTCAAAGCAGCTTGCGGCAAGAAGTTCCCAAAATTTTGTATGCTATCATGGTGTGTGAGAACACCATGCGAAGCACGCTCGCCAGTATTAGATCAGGGGGCCGACTCGCTACAGTACTTTGCGGCTTTCTCCACGCGGATATAAGGATGGCATCAACCTCCACCGATACCAAAGCCAAGTCAGTATATCAGAGACCAGGGCTGCTTCATCCTTGTTTTACGCCTTTTCCCCCAGTAGAGTACACTTTCCTAGTCTTAGCCAAAGGCAAACTAAATACAATTGCATTTCACAGTGCATTTTAATTTATCCTTTTTTTACGATTTGCTCTCATATATTGTCGCAGCGTTATGAATCTCCTCGACCGCCCAAGTCCCAAAAAAAATACGAGAGGATCGATTGCCATCGATTTTGCGGCTCAAAGGTTGTCATTCTACGATTCCGAGTCTTTTCACTCCCGTCGGCTCCAAGACAACAGGAAAGCGGGGTTTTGTTCTAACATCCTTCGATTTCCTTGGTCGGCTTGTAAAGTTCCTTGCCGCAACGTTTCGGTTCCAGCGTCCTTTGATTTCCTTGGTTGCCACGTTGGCTAGTGTGATATTATGCCCAAGGTTTCGGCAAGGCTTGTATGGCATAAAGTGTCAGCGAAGCTGACCACCAACGAATAACATCAAAAGTGTGCATGCCCTACCAATGGCGTGAACTGACGTAGATGTGGGTTCCAACGCACAAGCCCCGGACCCACCATTTCGGCAAATCGCCAAAAGAGGACACCAAAAACGACGAAAGGCCACCACCTATTGATTTACCTAACGAGGATTAGCAAAGTCGTGGCCCACAGGACCTGCATGATCCCATATGACAACTGGAAGCCACATGGATCCATGTGGCACAAACTTGCAGGATGCCGCGGCGGCCGCTCCACCAGTTCAGGAAAGTCGGAAATACCGTGGCTTGAAGGTGACATTAATACCGTGGCTTGAAGGTGACATTAATACCGTGGCTTGGAGGTGACATTAATGCCGTGGCTTGAAGGTACAATGTCATTACCGGTCTGCAGAAAACCAGATTCCAGTGAAGAGTGAGCCATTACAGGGTGACTTATGTCTCCAGGTTCCTTTGCCGCTACCATCTTATTGGGTACCGGTGAGTTGCAATTTCCTGTTCGGGAATTTTTTTTCCAGGTCTATCAGACTCGAGGGCACGGTACTTAAACTGCATGTCTAAAGCACACATCAGTGAAGCCCGAGAGAATGGAAGACGAAGAACGAAAACTGGGTAAGCCGCGCATTGCTTGAGATTGGTTAAGTGTTCGAGTAAACGGCTATAAAGGATGCCACTTCCTCCCATCATTGAGTTGAAGACACAAACGCATCACACCAACCTTGTTAAACACCACTTGCACTCTGATAGCATCCGGCAAACTTCAACGAAGTGCCCGGCCACGTTCTGCTCCACCTATATTACACTAGAGCCTTACGCCGCCAAGTAAGTTGGGAATCTATCGCAACACATAGCACAATCAAATAACATGAGCTAGCTGCTTGTAAGCTGTCTGCCAACCTGGGTCCAGACCTCGCAGACATGGCTTCCGCCAGCAACCCAGGTGGTGCGCATGGACAGTATCAGCAGCGGTGGCAGGATCAGTACCGGTAAGACATCATCTCCTTCCCTGCCCTCCTATTCAACTTCCATCTTCACTTAACCCTCGCTTCACCTCTGACCTCGTTTCCTTTCCCCTTTCTGACTGGTGACCTGCTCTTTCACCACCTTCTGCCAGATACTCCTCATCAGTCATCACACACTTACTAACTCCCACCAGATATGAGAACACCCAAGCCACCGTCAACGCTGCCTCCGCGCACACACTCGAAGTCTACTTTCACCAAACCCCCATCGTTAACGAAAGACTAGCCATCCCCGATGCCAAAACTACCACTCAAACACGCCTCCTCGATCTCACCATCAAGACGGACGAATACGTCGCTACAATCAACGGTGCGCCCACACAAACCCGCGGCCGGCTGTAACTATATAAATCCAAAGCCCGCCAAGCACGACTCTTTGCCCTGACACTGAAAGTTGGCCAGTACGTCGCCAAAATCGAAGGGGTTTCTCAGACACAAATCCGCGGGCGGTTGTAAAAGCCCAAGAAATCCAAGTCGACGTAGATGAAGAGGGACGAATGGTTGTGAGTCTGGCAGGGAGAGGCCGTGAAACGTGTTCACCTCTATCGTATATATACCATTTATCTGTTGTAATATCATTCCATCGCTACCATCCACAACTCACCTTCATCCATCCATGCACTCGGTGAGATAGTAACAGGACTAGGGTGAAGTCGGCAAGTCGCCGGTACAGAAGTAAAAACAGGGGTGCTTGAGATGACGCGAGCTGTTCGGATCTCACAAGGGTGAGCTGCCAAGAACTCCCCAGTAACATGCATCCACTAGGAAGCAAAAAGCCACAAGACTCACCTGGAAGAACTTTGTATGGTATCGATGAATTATTACCTCACTCATCTCAAAGTATCATATCTACAAATCCACTTCCTCCCAAATATCCTCCGTCTCCTCCCTCGCTGAATCTTGTATATCCATTAACACTCCCAAACACGCACGCTAACAAGAATGATGTAACGCGCTCGCAAAAACATATAAACAGGAAACCGATAAGCGTGCGAATCATACACAAAAGGATGCATATGGATATGCCTCAAAAAACACCATCAGTACCTTTCACTCAGTTCACAACAGCGCAAACGCAGCCAGCATAACACCAGCCACGACAACGAAGCTGGAAGCCTTCACAGCTGCACCAGCGCCCTCATCTTCTGAAGTCGCGGCTGGCTTAGAGCCACTGGTGGTAGATCCCTCGTCTTGGGTGGCAGTTCCGTTTCCGCTGGTGATACCCGTTGGGGTGTTGGCCTTGTCCTCAGCCAAACGGATGACCTTGAGGTCCTTGATAGTAGTCTGATCAGTGTTCTCAACAGACTGTTTAACAACCAGATCCTCATCCTTGATATCAATGATCTTTCCCGCAAGGTTCTTAGCGACATTGGCCTTGATTCCGTTCTTGATAAGGTCAGCAGTTCCGTCCTTTGGTGGAGTTGGAATATCAGTGAAGTTCGATGGGAACTTTCCGCTCTTGATCAACTTCTTGTCGCACTTCGGGAATGGGATCTCTGGGACAAGCGACTTTGTGCTCTGGAGCTCAGTGAAGTTAAGCTTGTTCAACTGCTTCTGGAAATTGTCATAGTCGGTGCGGAGAGTGGCAGAGCCGTCCTCGTTGAGGACGACAAGACCATAGTCGTTCTTTTCCTGGGTGTACTCGTAGACGACACCACCGGAGAAGAACGACGTCATGCGCTCGCCGTAGAGGCCCGCTACTTCGTCGAATACACGCGGCTTGATTTCGTTGCAGCCGTACTCGGACATGAAGACTGGGATGGAAGTCTCATTGAAGTACTCGACCAACTTGTCGTAGCCGGCCTCTTCGAACGTGGCATCGCCACACCAGGAGTAGGAGTTCAGGGCGAAGATATCGGCGATTGAGTCGTCGGTGTCGTCGCCGGTCAGAGAGCACTGCATGTAAGCCCAGGAGTCGATCAATACCTCACGCACGTCGGCGGCGGAGTAGCCGACTGGAATGGAGCGGTCGGAGTGCGCCTTGATGTACTGCTTGATGTCGCGGGTGACGGCGCGAATGTATGGGGCGGTGATGGAGGATGGGACGTCGTTGATGACTTCGTTGCCGGAGAAGAACATGGCGGTGTTTGGGTAGTCTTTGAAGGCTTCCACGACGGCGAAGGTGCGGTTGAGGTAGTCATGATTATAAGTCTCCCACCTGGTTTAGAATTAGCACACGCTCTGCCCAACTTGTTGGCTTGTTTGGCACTTACGGGAAATCTCTCCTCAAACTCTCGTTTGGCAATGGAGAGTTAACATCCAACAACATGTAGATACCGGCAATGTTAAAGATACTGGCGCACTCATCGTGGTTAAGGTTTGGGTCGACGTTGTACACTCTGATAGCATTGACACCGAGTCTTTGCATAAGAGCAGCATCCCTCAGGCAGATCTCACCGTCAGTAAGCACATCCTGCCCAGTCTCTGGTTTATAGCCCGACGATCCTCCTGGCTGGTATGCGACACCGACGATCTGGAAGCGCTCACCAGTAGCCTTGATGATCAAGTCCGGTCCCTTGACAGTAAGTGGCTGCACAGCGGATGAAAGTTGGGCGCAAAGCGCAAGGGCGGCGATTGAAGCCTTGATAAACATAATTAGTATGATGATGCCAACTGAGGAATGGTAGATTGTCGCACGGATGCTTTTATGGTGTTTACAGTGACTTCACTCCGGGAAGTGATCGTCCCATAGACGTCTGCGTGGGGTGGATACAAGCAGATGGGCAGCAAGAGTTGGCAGACTGGCAGTTAGCACTTACGGCGCGGATCATCGTTGCTTTGTTTACGAAAGACCTGCTTCCTTTATCTCTCAACTTGTGTGTGTATTGCAAAAGAGCGTGTACGTGCGAGAGCAAAAGCTGGCGACAAGGGGAGAAGAAAGAGTGAATCTCAAAATGTCCCACAATGATCATCCAATGGCGACTATGTACTGCCACAGCGCTGAAGTCGCAAAAGATGGGAGTTGGGTTAAATTTGAGGTCGTCGGCGGTTGTGGGCCCCTGACACTCTCTCGCTAAGGCCGCGGGATGTAATCTTACACCCTGACAGGCCCGCCAAATGCGGCCAGACAGGCCAAGCTGCCTGTCAATCAAACTCGAGTTGGCAGTGAAGGAAAGCCACTGAAACGCCGACGTCTGTTTCAAGTTACTTTCGGCCGGGGATAGCTCGTGTAAGATTCCTCACGACATCTGGAGCAATTCTCAATTTGGACACGAGGGCATATGACACGGGGACCTCCAAATAAACGCGAGTATACGAACTCAACCGCAAACTTAATACAACCTTGTAATGTAGAATTCAGTCGTCTTCAATGATGATTGTTATCTTTGCGCTTCCTTGTTTTATTATCGCAGTATCCACTCAGTCTCCATCTCCAGTCCTGCCCAGCCTCCGATGTCTTGGGAAACGTCACTCTACAATCGCAACTGTCACTGTCGCCATCTTGAAGGGAAAACGTTGTCACCATCAAGCCTCGTGCTGTCATTCTTGCGCCTCACTCATACCATCTCTCTCTTCCCAAAGAGCGCCTTACTGGTAATATACGATGCAATAACAGCCTGGCAAGAGCTAACCTCTGGGCGTGCGAAACACTTCCAGCTGTTGCCCAATAGAAGCTTTCCATGCACATACTGTGCGATCGCGTACGATTTTGTTTTTGCTGGCGCACCTCATCCTCAACTGGTCGGGACCATTTATAGCAGCTCAAACCAATAACGACTAATTTGAACACATTCAGCATATCCAGAAACAGTAACACTTCTCAATCGGGTCGGTTAACCAGCTTGCTCTGTTGCAACATTCCTCCTCTCTCTGTTGCTCTGGTGATACTTAACCACTTCCTACTCTACCTCGTACCTTTCCATATTATTATTTTTAATTGAGGCTAACAGGTTGCCAAACAAGCATCAAGTAATAGCCAAGAAGCGGACGTTCCCATCCGAGGTTTTTCGGGATCGTAATAGCTGTTCACTAGCTCAAGAACTTTTTTGGGAAGAGGCTTCTTATACACTTTTGAAAAACGTCTACCGAATTCACCGCCTCAAGGTATCCTACTCAACATAAAAAAGCATTGATATGGTAAGACGTTGGCCACATCGTAGCACCAAAGTGCGGCTATAATGCTATTGCGAGCAGGCTCTCCCGTCATCATACATCCTCCACCACTCATATTGCCCAGTGGCTCTCAGCGACACCACTTCCTATCTTTACCTTCGTCAAAACCGCTTTCCAACTAACCAGCAATCACCACTCCAAAGCCGACTCGCAAAGTCAAAATGCATGTTCCAGTTGGTTTTCCCGAATTTTCGTTGGCTGCCTTAAAAGGTCGTTGCCAATGGGGTTTTTATACACCTCTCGAAAAGGTCTTCACCCACTTTCTCTTAAGTCTGCTTTTCTATCCCGGCTGGCAAACTGTTGATATGGTGGGGATTTTGTGAGAGGACGGAGAGTGGTGGTGTTAACTAGTTCTGCTGCCATCATCTACTCGACTTCATCTCATAAACATCGGTTACCACAGTCATCGACCATTACTCGAGGCCTGATGGGGAGTTCTGGGTGGCGTAGTTAACCAGCCGGAGCTCAAACCATGAATTGATCGCTTCTCCGAATTTGTGTTGCTGGAAGCTGAGTCTGCACGAGGGAAAGGTGTTACTTATACACCGCCCACGTGCTGTGTTCATCTCAACCGTATGCCTACAATATCCTGCCTCGTACTGGTTGAGACGAATCAAAACCACCAGCCCGAACCTTCACTTTGTAAGAGTGTGGACGTTTAATTGCGTTTACTGATTATAAAAGGATTGAGGCGGAGGTGTACTTATACCATGCGTTTGCAACAAGAGTTCGACTTGGTGGACACAGTGTATAAACAGGTTGGTGAGTATTGCTGTGTACCTGAAATTGAATATTAGGCTGATTCGACTGTAACCAGCATGAACTAGATAAGGAAACCGAAGGTGATGGTAGTATGGTTAACCAGTTATTACTGATAGTAGCAGTGCGTATGGTACTTGATGCTGGCGTTGGAGGGAAATCACGTTTCGTTACCATGACCAGAATGGCGCACCAGTTAACCCAAACCCTCAAAACATGTACCAGCTAGAGATGGACCGGGCTTGAGACAAAATGACCAGCATAGAATGTACCAGGTGACATCCTTTGTAACATAAAGAGGGAGCTGGCTTCAGCATCCACGGGCCTTTTATATGCAGTCAAATCAGGCGTTCGGCTGGGCGGAAAGGCATGGAATGCACTATGTGAGCAGTCATGGCCAGGCAGGTCCACAACATGAGATTGAGTTAAAAGCTTCATCATTAATCAGTATCTATCAGCTTACTTGCTTTGCTAATTCGCAACACCCATCGCCCAAATGCCATCTATCTATACCCCAATCTATCTCCACCTCGCTCAGCCCACTTACGCAGTGCCGAACTCCTTAACAGTGCACTCCTCGAACTTCCCGGGAACAAGCGCCAATGGGACGATACCAGAAACGTGCATCTCCGGGCCATAAACATGCATATCAAGCTTCAACTCCTGGCCCACAGCCTTAATGTTCTTAAGGCCCTCCTGGTAGTTAGGACCCGCACGTCTAACCCAAATCTTAACATTATGCTCGAGCAGGGTTGGTGCGTACTCGCGAAGCGCCTTAATGACACCCTTGAAAGTGCTAGCAACGTTCGTGAAGTTTGCAATACCACCGCCGATGAACAAAACCTTTCCCTTATCCGAGATTGGAGCGCGGAGCATGAGGTCAAGGACAGTGCGAGCGTAGTGGTAAGTCTGCGACTCGGTTGGCGCACCAGAGTACTCACCATAGTTGGCGAGCTCGTCGGAGAAGCCCGCCGAAGCGATGGCGTCGGCGTAGACGACGGATGCACCACCTCCAGCAACGAGGGTCCAGACACGGCCGGTTGCGTTCAAGACGGTCAACTTGAGGGAAGCACCGGTCTTGGCGTCCAACTCGGCGATGTAAGCCTCCTCTTTGGTGAGCTCACGACCGAATGGGGCTGGGAACTCCATTGGTGGTCCGGCGTCGATGGAAACCTTTCCGTCGACGGCCTTGACGGCGATCATGCCGAGGGCGGCTGGGGAGCGAGCGGCAGCCCACTTGGCACCGCACTCGAACTCAGCGGTCTGATCGAGCTTAGCGGCCAAGTCGAGGAAGTGAACGTCTGCGGAGGTGGCGTCGGCGTTTGGGATGACGACCAGTGGATTGATCTCGAGGTAGGTGAACTGGCAGTCGACATAGACAGCGTAGAGGCGGGTGATGAAGTCGACGAGGACGTTGTGGATGCCCTTTGGCACCTTGGCCAGGAGGGCGGATGCGATCTCCTCGTTGGATGGGTACTCGGAGAGGTCGACTGGGATCAGGAGCTTCTCGGCCTTCTCGTCAACATCACCGACATCAACCCCACCCTCGTGGGTGAAAAGAATCCAGTCACCCTGTTACCATAATGTTAGTGTATGTCTTTCAAGCCGTTGCCGATGCACCAGAAGGAATGCCACGTGGATGGTATGCGCGGCGGCTAAACTGCCGCCATGAGGAGGGAGGTTCCCGGTAGTCAGGTCGTGGATGAGTTAACGTTGCAAGTACCGACCACAACCAGGTGCATGATAACCCATGTGCGGAGCGTCCTTGGACTAGCCGCCTTTCGTCCGACGAAAAGTGACCCGGAAGATCCGTGCTTTCTCAAAAATGCATGGTTTTCCGCAGATTTTTGGTTAAAAGTGCGGGTGAATTCCTCCGCAGAACCAGAAATATATGAGTCGCTTGACACATCCATGCGGTTTAGGCTACTTTCTCCTCATTCTTTCGAGTTTGCCGGTTTCTTCTTTACTTGCTTCCGCACCCAAGAATGATACTTCATCCAATCGACCAGCACTTTCCAACATTTTGAAATTGAACACAATGAGGAATAACGTACCTCGCGGACAGAGTTGATGTTGATGTAGTATTCAGTGTCTTGTGGATGTGGCACGAATGGCTCCACCAAGAACTGTCTCAAGACACCAACAACAGTCTCAACCTTCTGCTCCGTGCCAGCGCGCTCAGCAATCCATGCCTTCGCCTCCGGCCACGTCTTGTTCAACGCCAACAGACCGCTCTTGCCTCTGCGCTTGATCAATTGATCTGGCTTAGCAACGAACTTGGCGCCTGGCTGCAACAACCATGGGTATGAGACCTCGGCCTGGTCAAGGATGGAGGAAACCTCAGCATCCACTGGGAAGTAGAGAGATGCGAGCTTGGTAGCTGGGTTGTGTGTTTTTGAGACTGGGAGAGGAGATGGCTTGATGACTGGTGCGCGGGTGAGGTGGTAGTTGAGGATGGCCTTGCCATCTGCTTCGAGGATCGACTTGGCAGACATTATGGATTATGAGTAAGAAGAGACTGGAGAGAACAGGTCAGTATATTTTGCTTTCATCTCACGGCCAAGAGCTGTGGTTGCGTTGGAAGTTGCTTCAGGACGCTGTAAGATGACTCTGACAGCTTGCTGGCTGAGCCCTCTCGATTTCACAATTGAAGCTGACGTGCGACAATTTAGACAGCAGAAATGCACCAGCAATCAATACTCTTCGCCCTCGAGTAGACTCAGTCGCACAAGCTGCTCGCGCTCCGGCGACAACAAGTTGTCGAATTTGGGGATATCCGGGCTTGAAGGATGCAGAACACCGACTGGCGGTCAAACTCACCGAAAATCGGAATGGCTGCAATCAATTGATGACCACGATATGTCTTGTGTGGTATGAAGTCGACTTGGAAATATGAAGTATTGCGTGGAGATGGGCAAATACTGTACGACTGAGGTGAAGATGTGGTGTGATGAGAACAAAAAGACGAAAGTTCGTGGATTGGGATGGCCGAGAATTGATGGACGGTGCGGTCGGCGCGGGAGTGTGCTCAGGATGGACAGGGTGCTGGTGACCGATGTGCAGGGACAAATATTGTTGATGGGGTAGCGGCCAGGGGGGTGCAGCCACACGACAATATTTTGGTGAGGGACAAGGCGGTGGCAGAATGGCAGATACAGCAGATTCACGGCACAAGGGGACAACAGCGCTTCAACCGAACTCAGGGGAATGGGAAAGAGGCTAGGAACGCGCGTTAGCAGGTCTTCGCCACGATTTCAGTGAGCATTGGCACTGAAATGTCACTTTATTTCCGTGTTCAGCAGGCTGGGGGAAAGCTGGGGAGTAAAGGGGGAGTAAAGGGGGAGTAAATAGGGAGGGGCCGTCAAAGAATCAGCTCGAAGCGCTTTTCCGCGTCCTCAGCCATAAGATGAAGGAGTCACTGCAAGCAGTGGAGAAAGGCGGTGGGTGAGAGACTTCCAGACCTCCAGATTTCGGAGGGCTTGCGAAGGTCTGAGAGCACATCACCACTCTACGAGCACACAATCCAGCCAATCTGTCGGCGATCTCAGGCTGGTGAGCCCGCTAGACCCCACCAAAAATTACCCGCCGACCCAACGGACAGGGGTTCCAGCAGTTCTGAGGGTCCCGTAACCCCAGCCAGAGCTCGTCTTAGCCTGTCCTTAGCCTCAACCGGCCATCGGACCTGGCACTGAGGCACACAAAACAGTGGGAGTCACACCCCTGGACCGAGCAAAGCCACACCAAAACAATACGACGCCGCGCTGCACCACACACCGCAACCACCACCACCACAGACCAGTGAGCAAGAAAGTTCCCACGGCTGCCGAAGGTGATTCTTTGAGAGCTCAACTCTCTTCTCCGTCTTCATACTACAACGTCAAACACCTTCACATCATTCAATTGAAGTGTGAATAACCTCAATTGAATTGTTGTAGTCAGTTTACGTTCTTCATTTCGAGGCGTCCCACTTCCACTTGTCGCACTTCACATAGCGGATAGCTGGAGCTCCTTTTTCTCACCTTAGTCGTAAGTTGAACGATCCTCTCCACTCATTCCCTCAACTCCGAGGTGAACTCCCATCTACTCAATTGTGGCTCAAAAAACACTCTCTGACTTCCATTGCTCCTCCAGACATCCTCAAATAACTCAAAATGAGCCCTTCTGCCACCACCAACGGCGGCGGCCTCGCGCCAGCCGCCGCTGGCAATGCCAATGACAACATCCGTCGTTTTGCGGCTCCAAGCAGACCTTTGAGTCCACACTCTCAGACTGCTCTCTTCCACAACAAGACCAGATGTTTCGTCTATGGTCTCCAGCCAAGAGCTGTCCAGGGAATGCTGGATTTCGACTTCATCTGCAAGCGTACCACCCCATCCGTTGCTGGTATCATCTACACCTTCGGTGGTCAGTTCGTGTCCAAGATGTACTGGGGAACTTCCGAAACTCTCCTCCCAGTCTACCAGTCGGTTGAGAAGGCAATGGCCAAGCATGTCGATGTAGATACCGTTGTCAACTTCGCTTCGTCGAGATCCGTCTACCAGTCGACCATGGAATTGATGGAGTACCCACAAATCCGATCCATTGCGATCATTGCTGAGGGTGTCCCAGAGAGAGTAAGCATGCTCGATCAATTTTGAGAAAATGCGGTATCTAACATGTGTATAGCGTGCTCGTGAGATTCTCCACGTTGCTGCCAAGAAGGGTATCACCATCATTGGCCCAGCCACTGTTGGTGGAATCAAGCCAGGAGCATTCAAGATCGGTAACACTGGTGGTATGATGGACAACATTGTTGCCTCCAAGCTCTACCGCCCAGGATCCGTCGGATATGTCTCCAAGTCCGGAGGTATGTCAAACGAGCTGAACAACATCATCTGCAACACCACCGATGGTGTCTACGAGGGCGTTGCCATTGGAGGAGACAGATACCCAGGTACCACCTTCATCGACCACTTGCTCAGATATCAGGCCGACCCAGACTGCAAGATCCTCTTGTTGCTCGGTGAGGTTGGAGGAATCGAGGAGTACCGTGTCATTGAGGCTGTTAAGGAGGGCGTCATCACCAAGCCAATCGTTGCGTGGGCCATCGGAACCTGCGCCAGCATGTTCAAGACTGAAGTTCAGTTCGGTCACGCCGGATCTTTCGCCAACTCCCAGCTCGAGACCGCCGCCAATAAGAACAAGGCCATGAAGGAGGCCGGATTCTACGTCCCAGACACCTTCGAGGACCTCCCAGAGCTCCTCTCCTCCGTCTACCAGACCTTGATCAAGGCCGGCAGCATCAAGCCAAAGTCAGAGCCAATCGTGCCAAAGATCCCACTCGACTACTCCTGGGCGCAAGAACTCGGCCTTATCAGAAAGCCAGCCGCTTTCATCTCCACCATTTCCGATGACCGTGGCCAGGAGCTCCTCTACGCCGGAATGCCAATCTCGGACGTCTTCAAGGAGGATATCGGAATCGGCGGTGTTATGTCCCTCCTTTGGTTCCGTCGTCGTCTTCCAGACTACGCTTCCAAGTTCCTGGAGATGGTTCTCATGCTTACCGCTGATCACGGTCCAGCTGTGTCCGGTGCCATGAACACCATTATCACCACCCGTGCCGGCAAGGACTTGATCTCTGCTCTCGTCTCTGGTCTCTTGACCATCGGTTCCCGCTTCGGTGGTGCCCTTGATGGCGCCGCTGAGGAGTTCACCAAGGCGTTCGACAAGGGATTGTCGCCACGTGACTTTGTTGATACCATGCGTAAGCAGAACAAGCTCATCCCGGGTATTGGCCACAAGGTCAAGTCGCGCAACAACCCAGATCTGCGCGTCGAGCTCGTCAAGGAGTTCGTCAAGAAGCGTTTCCCGTCTTGCAAGATGCTGGACTATGCTCTTGCCGTTGAGTCTGTCACTACCAGCAAGAAGGATAACCTGATTCTGAATGTTGATGGTGCAGTTGCGGTATGCTTTGTGGATCTGATGCGCAACTGTGGTGCGTTCTCGGCCGAGGAGGCGGAGGATTATATGAAGATGGGTGTCCTTAATGGTCTTTTCGTTCTGGGTAGATCGATCGGCTTGATTGCTCACTACTTGGATCAGAAGCGTCTCAGGACTGGTCTTTACAGACATCCATGGGACGATATCACTTACCTCCTCCCAACTCTTCAGTCTGGCGCGCCAGGTTCTGAGGGACGTGTTGAGGTGCAGATGTAAGATGGTAGTTATGTGGTAGATGGTAGGAGCGTAATTTTGAGCGCATACAGCGAGCCGATGCTTTAGATGGGCAATAATGAATACAGAATATAGAAGAACTCCTTTTAACTAATGAACGCTCTACCTGGACACGTGAACACGTCGTGACAGCTGAGGTATCAACGGCGCTTGTGTCTGACACCGGCGTCATGGCTCCTCTGTCAAAGTAGAGCATTGCATCACCATTATGGTGCTCCTGATCAGAACCTCTTGTCTAACCTACCATATTTAATTAGCAACTACCAAGAATTACACGAATTATAAAAAAGGATGTTCCCCAACGTCCTCAGCGACAAGCGTCAGTATTGCTCACACAACAGCCAATCCAACCCCTACCCCTACGCCTAAGCCCTCTCTAGACCGCGCCCGGCCAAAACTCCATAGCTTCCTGAGTTATACTATGGTCGAGCTTTACTTGCTCACACTCGCCTGCCTCATTCTATCAGCGGGTAAATGGGTCTTTGACGGCGTTTTCTAGGGAGAGCGGCATTGGGGGGAGGGTGTGGTGGCGTGGGCGTTGGTTGCGCTGTTGTGTTTTAATCTTTTGAGCCCGCCGAGAGTTGGAGGGCAAGGGGAACGGGGAGGGGCCGGGAGTGTGTAGATAGCAAGGGGAGGAATGCGGCAGGAAGCTGGGAGCACAAGCCAGGAAGACCTTTAGGTGAGATGGATTCGTATTTATTGGCCGCTTTTGATGAACCAGTTTACCCACCCCATCCCTTACCATAACTCTCGACCCAAGAACAACAAGACTTTACAAAATACAAATTACCGCCTTTTGTCAATTCATGGCAAACAAGTTGGCAATCATGGACTTCTATCCACTATCATTACGATGTATTACGGATGAACTGCATAGACGATGGCGCAAGTTACCAAGGTCGAGGTTTCTTCCTCTGGCATTACCACGGCCGAAGTTGTTTATCAAATTGACTTTTGCTGACACAAACATGTTAACACTATAATGATATAACTCAGGAAGGATCTTGCTGCTTATTGGCGCAAGAAATGATACGAGGCAGCAGTCATGATAGCCCAAACGTGGCATTTTCGTCTTAGGAATGATAGACGGAGAGTTTTCCGTTGACGGTAACGTCTCAGTTCCATAGTTGATTGGCACCTTGAGCCCCAAAAAGTGTTGACATGAACATGGATCCAGAACGCACAAGTATCAAGACACCAAAAGCGACTGTATTGTATAATCAATCTTTGGTCTCCGGTCATAGCTCATTGACTCATGTCTGTCTGCTTAGCCATCAAAGTACGCCACTGCGCCTAGCCATCCTTCCCTAGCCATGTCGGTATCATCATGAAGCAAATGAGTGAGATCTCTCAAGGAAATGCAATGCTCCCAAAACCTATCCTTTTCTGCAATGTGTCATCATCCTCTGTCGCGCCACATATCCGCTCGCCCAGTCATCAAATGACATTGTAAAGCTTGGTCTGCTTGGAGAACTCCTAGGCCATGGATTACTGCCATCCCGGCTAGTCCGGAGTAAGGACCACTTAGTCCCTATTCTATCATTAGCAGTCGTTGTATAAGGGGTAGAAATAACTTACAACTCAGCGCTTCTCTCCACAGCGCGTCTAAGCTGACGGTTGTACTTCTTCTTATCCTCCTTACTTCCCCAATACAACTTGCTCGCCTCAGGATTAACAGTCGTTCTCGGATCATACGGCGGATGCTCCTCTTCCAACGCACTAATGATAGCATCCATGTGGCTCCTCATATCCTCCGGCTTATCCGTAGTATAGCAAGGCGTACCATCCGCAGCGATACGGTGGTGGAACATCTTAGTCTCGAATTTGGCCCTGGGTTGCTCCTCCGGGAACCTCGGGCTCATACAGAGCTTGAAGCGGAACATGCCACCGTCGAGCTGAGACATAGGACGACCGAAGTATGTGATCTCCCAGAGGAATGGGTTGCCGTCCACCATCTCGACAGAGGTGGAGTGTGAGGATTTCTTAAAGTGCTCAACGACCTGCTCATGCTGGCGCTGGAGGTTGGCTGCAACGCCGGTATCCTTCCTCTTCGACTCGAAACCCTCTTTCGCCCATCCAGCAATCTCTGCGTCCAACGCGCTCTTGATCCGGACCAGACGACGCTCGAGCTCGGTGTAGTTGAATTTGCCAACCATATCGTTTCCACCACCTTCAAACGGCATACGTGCGAAAGGTTGCCCATCTTGAACATCACGCTTCGCGCCATTGATCGCTAAAAGGTAAGAGTCATAGTACCACATGAACCTCCTCTTGCACAGATCCTTGAACGGCTCATACGGCGCATTATCATAAGCTTCTCCATCCATCTCCTCGCGCTCAGATTCCTCTGACGAGGATGACTCCGGTGCGACTGTCCCCGAGGTCCCAATGGCCAGGTAGCTCTCGAGACGTTGAATGACTGAGATGCGAAGTGATTCGTGACGGATTTTCATTACGTAGTCCTTCTGGTTTTTCTTGTCTTCTGGACCATTTGCGTCTTCGTAGCCTGGCTCGTTCTCGTATGGGTTGGAGGACATGAGAGATTGGATGGAGAGGAGAATTGATTCGAGGCCTTGTGCTGAGGACCATTCTTCGCCGCGTTCGCCTCTCCATGTTCTGGTATCTCGGTTAGTGGATCCTTGGTATAAGACTGCAAGGAGCATACCCTAGAATTGACCTGCAAACAGTTAGCATGTCTTTCTTGAAAGTGGTACCCTAGTATTCTTACAAGCAGACCTTTCCTCCCGCATAGATGTTTGGATTGAAGCGACAGCGTCCGCCGTTTGTCGTGAGTGCTAAAACATATGGTGCCTTGCCAGGATAGTCTAGCCCGCGTCAGCCTCGTCAATCGATGAGAAATTGTACAGGCGCAGTACCTTTGCCAAACTTCACTGAGAACTATACTGCAGTTAGAGATCTGTGTGTAGCTTTGTTTAATGGGGTAATATGAGGTTATGTGCTTACCTCGAAGAAACCAAACTCGTACGGGGAATCAGGCGGCCCAACGATCAGGGCCCGAACGTTTCTCACATCCGCATCACGGCAAGCAACGGCAAGTGCTAAACAAGTAGGTTAGTTGGGCTATACTTATAGATGGGCTTTAGGATTCTAGAACTTACATAAATCGTTTGACCTTTGAATTCCGTTGATTTCCTGTAGCAATCATGTTGCGTCAGCCTTGCCCAAGCACAAATCGTTGTGCGCCTACTCACTCTGGTGACACGGATGATAGAGTGGTTCGCCATGATTCAGTGGACAAAAGGCCAAACAACTATTTAACACTTCAGATAGCAAGTCGCTATAGTGCAGCTGAGCGGTGAAGTCGACGTGATATCTCTGGTGTTGAGTGAAGACAGTTGTTCTAGAAGGCTGTCACTTTAGCCTAGAGTTGGAGAGCTGTGACCTGGCGGGCTTGAATTATGGGGCAGTGATGATAAGCACAAGAGGCTTGGCGCCTAATTCGACAGCCTAGCGCTCAAAGAAGTCAAGGTAGGAAACCGCCCGCGACAAAGTTGTTCCGCAGTTGATGGAAAGTGGAATTTGGCGGGTGGGTCCGTGCCAGCGCGTCTGTTTACAAGGCCGCGCGCTTATTTCAGTTGCGCCTCGCTCGGCGAAGTATGAGTACATAGAAATAGTAGGAGAAATAGTAGGGAAAGTTCTCAGTAGTTTATGCCTAAGCCCATGCATGAGAAGAGATATAAAAATCACTCATTACAAAGGCAGTATCTTGGCTAAATTACCTACGGCGTGCGTCGCGTATGGCTTTGTAGTCACTCTTGACAGCTGCCCCTGAGCCTGGCGTTTCGCATAAGCCTGAGGCGCAAACACGACACGTGATCTTGTTGTTCAGGTAAACAGTATAATGCTACCAACAAATAACAATACTGATTCAAGTAGCCGAACTAGAAGATTTTAAAATACGAAAAATATTAGACACCGCAGTTACTAGCCAGATGCTTTCGAAATCATTGTCAAATTGCAAGTTCCTGTTGACAAGCTGCCAGTGCGTTGACAGAACAGCCAGCGAGGTACCCCTGCATGGGCCTCCCCTGGTCATTTCCAGGGACGACATCCCGCTCTGTGTAGTTGTAACCATAACTAAACACGAAATAATCTATAACTCAGCTGTATTGACCTGAGACTTCCGCTCTTGTGCGCATACGGGGCGTGTTTCCCCTAAACCAATCACGCGACCAATATTTCACCGGCTCAATCGAAACGTTGCTGACCCCTCCGCCTAAGCTACTCCTGGCTTTCCAGCAAGCTTCCGCCTCACGAGCAAGACGAGTTGCGCAATTTAAATGGACAATTGAACAGCACGAGACATTGCGCGCATTTCAGAAGAACGTCCGTAGCCACGACCGGGTTTCTAGACCAGCGCGACACCTAATAAGTTGCGCCATCGCCGCGCTTATATCGCAACACCTATTCTGGTCCTCCGTGGCATCCAGTTCGTGTTGCAGCTTCACCACAGACGCTTTCCAGAAGCGAAACACACAATTAAACAACACTGCGCCAATCACGCTGGCACGAAGAATTGTTAAAGATGGGCGTTCATGAGGAGGGTGGCCCGCCTGGAGACGGCCGGGCTCAACCTGGTGCACCAAGCGCACAAGGCGTGGGAAACAACAACCGCAACGACACCCGCTACCAGCGTCCACAAAACCAAGGTGCTCAACCGCACTCATATAACCACCCACCAACATTGCGTCCTCATAATCCACACGACAGGAACGGGCGCGACAATAGATCACCAATGGGACCTGTCGGCCACTCCCTAGGCTCGCAACAACAAATGCAGATGCGCTCACCACGCAACGGCCAAGGGCAAGACCTGAGATCATCAATTGGTCCCGGAACACAACCTGGACCGCAGCGCAAGGATAGCAACCCACATGAGCATGAGAGATCGCGCGCTCGTGGAAACAGAAAAGGCAGCGGGCAAGTGCGCCTGTGTAAGAAGTGTGGAGAGCCTCTGACCGGCCAGTTCGTGCGCGCCCTCGGGGGCACATTCCACCTTGATTGTTTTAAGTGCAGAGTGAGTACATGCCCGCGAATTCAATCGCAATACATACTGACTCGGGCCATCTAGGATTGTGGTCAAATTGTCGCATCGAAATTCTTCCCGGTAGACGAAGAAGAGGGCGAAGGCCAATACCCTCTCTGCGAGGTCGACTACTTCAGAAGACTCGATCTGTTGTGTCACGAATGCGGCGGCGCCCTCCGTGGCTCATACATTACTGCCCTCGACAACAAATACCACATTGATCACTTCACTTGCTCAGTATGCCCGACTGTCTTTGGCGCGTCGGACAGCTATTATGAGCATGAGGGACAGGTGTACTGCCATTACCACTACTCCACACAGTTTGCACAACGCTGCTATGGATGCCAGACCGCAATCCTGAAGCAATTCGTGGAGATCTTTCGCAATGGCGAAAACCAGCACTGGCACCCAGAGTGCTACATGATCCATAAGTTCTGGAACGTCAGACTGGCCGATGCCACTGATGTCCAGCCAGAGCGTGCACAACTTACCGAGGCGTCGGATGAGGCTGCCAGAAATCTTGTACGCGACCAAGAGGAGAAGACGGAGGAGAAAGTCTACAGAATTTGGAGTGTCCTTTCTACGTTCGAGGAGGCCTCCGCAGCAAACATCTCCGATATGCTTCTTCATGTCAGCAATGGCCTCTTTGTTGATGGAGTCCTGACCGCCAAGAAGTTTATCTGGCACGTCGACCTGCTCTTCATGTCCATGGACAAACTCGATGAGGTTATGATCCGTTATGGTGTCAAGAGTGAGCCTTATACCCCGCTATGTGTGGATGCAGTGCTGACAGATCCAGGTCTCTCTTACTCCAGAGAAGCGAAGCTTCTCTGCAAGAAGATTATGGCATTCTTCACGCTGTTATCTAGAACACACGACTCTGGAGTCCGCAAGCTTGGCGTCACTCAGGAACTGCTTTCGCTTGTTACCGGCCTTGCGCATTACCTGAAGCTTCTGATTAGAATCTGCTTACAGGGATCGCTCAGAGTTGAGAGAGAGACCAAGACTACCGACGGTTTGGATATCTTCCTGAGCGACCTCAGCGGCGTTGAGCTCATCAAAGATGACGAGAAGACGGGAATCGACGACGTCGCAACTATGATGCTTGCCGAGCCTTCCTCAGACATCTGTGTTTCCTGCCTGCGTACTGTTGACGAGGAGTGCGTTAGATTCGGGGATAAAAGATGGCACCCCGTTTGCGTCGTCTGCAGTCTCTGCTCCCGCGATTTGGTGAACCAGCTTGAGGATGCACGCTGGTGTCAAAACGAGGCGAAGATCTGTTGCAGCGGGTGCGAGTTGCAGTTTTCCGATTCGATGCCAGGTTTCGTCAGAGTCACAAGACTGGCGCAATATGTCTATCTGTTGAGAGTTGGACTCGCCCGTCTTCTGACAATGCTTCGCAAGAGTGGTACGCTCCCACATACCTCTGACAATCCAAACCTTAATGGTTATAATTCACAGGAAGGCCACCGCGTGGCTGACGGTGCCCCCCCACCCGGCATCCTTCGCTCCGACAGCCGCTCGAAGTCATATGGGGGCAAGGTCGATGAGTTTCCCGGCGAATCCTCATATGAAAATACTCTCAACGATGTTCGCCGCCTTCGCAGCACCAGGATGGACAAGCATCTGTCTTCGACTACCAAGAAAGCTCGCACATCTAGGATCATGGATGGTCCAGAAAGTCAAAGCACACATCCTGGTTCCGCGGTCGCCGAGGGATCTGGTCAGAGGAAGAGTGACCTCCAGATCATCGAGGATCGCGACCCACAAGGAGAGCCAAGATCTGAGCTTTTCTTCGGTCATCAGGATGCCTTGACACTAGACGATATCCCTAGAATTGTCGCTGCCCAGCAGACGAAGGAGCAGAGACCCAATGCCTACAAACATGCTCGCCATGAGTTGTTCAGGACTTCCATCACCGAGCCAAAGCTCATCAACGGTCATGCTCGTACATTCTCCGGCGTCAATGAGCTTGAGAAACTTACCCTCGCGGACAAAGATCCATCTGAGAGTCGCGGTGCGAGTGTCGGTATGGGCAAGAAATATTTCTCGGAGCTTTCTGCATTGGAGTATTTCATTGTTCGCCATGTTGCTGTGCTCTCCATGCAGCCTATGCTGGATGGTCATTTCACTCTGGAGGAGCTGTTGGGTCTTATCGAATCAAGAAAACCAACCTTCTGGAACAAGTTTGGCAAGGCCTTTAAAAACGATGGACGCAAGGGTGTCAAAAAGAAGGGCGTCTTTAATGTACCACTCGAGGTCATAATCGACAGAGACGGTGCCGATTCCACAGATGGAGTCGGCCCTGGGAGCCTGAGAATTCCTGCTTTGGTCGACGACGCCATCTCCGCTATGAGGAAGATGGATCTTTCTGTGGAGGGAGTCTTTCGCAAGAACGGCAACATCAAGCGCCTGAATGATGCTGTAGCCACTATCGATAGAGATGGATGTGCCGCTATTGATCTTTCCAAGGAGAACGTCGTCCAAGTTGCAGCACTTCTGAAGAGGTTCTTCAGAGAGCTTCCAGATCCTCTTTTGACGTTCAAGCTGCATCGTCTTTACATCACTTCTCAGAAGATTGGCGATGAGGAGAAGCGCAGACGTCTTCTGCATTTGACATGCTGCTTACTCCCAAAGGCCCACAGAGACTGCCTCGAGATTCTTTGCTCGTTCCTGAAGTGGACAGCATCCTTCCACGCAGTCGACGAAGAGTCTGGTAGCAAGATGGATACACACAACTTGGCAACTGTCATTGCTCCAAACATTTTGTACTCCAAGGCGAAGGAAGTCGGCATGGATGACAGTTTCCTCGCTATCGAGGCTGTGCATTCCCTAATCGAGTTTAACGACATGATGTGCGAGGTTAGTAACAAAAATTCTTCAATTTATTAGTCAATGGCTAACAAGCACACTTCTAGGTACCAGAAGATTTGCTTTCAATCTTGAATGACAGCTCGCTCTTTAATAATCCTTCCGACATCACCACTAAGGAGATTCTGAAGCGTTATGGCGATATCGCTGCCGCCGGGGGTGTCCGCCATCAGGTCGATGCATCGACGAGCAACCCACCGCGCTCTAAGGAGGGCAGTGGACGCAACCCGCAGCATGCTCCAGTCGTTAGAGTTGATACCGATCCAAGCCAAGAGGCTGCCCGTGAGACCGAGGCTAGCGTCAAGCATGTTCAGGAGAACTCTCTGCCACAGGGAGCATCCATCAACAAGAACTCGCCGCCAGGAGTTCAATGGCAGGGAGACGAGATCGACCTCATCTCACCATACTCAGTCTCGGGATATCCATCCCGCGAGGCTCTGCCACTGCCAAACCGTCCACGTGACGGCACTGGCACTTCAGACAGCCGCAAGGATAACGGTGCTGGCAACAGCTGGCGCAACTCTGGATGGGCCGGAGGACCGCGTCAACCACAGAATGGTCAACCACCTGTTCCACCTGCCAAGGACTCTTGAGCTCTGACATCGTTACTTTATACCCGGAACTGCCTTTCATCTGAAAGGCTTTTCTATCATCGACTTTCTGTTTTCAGCGTATCATACCAGCGAATTTCGCAGCACCGATCTTCTGCATGTTTGTCGCCCAGAATATTGGGCATTTTTTCTTGTCTATTTTATTGCGCGCATCCATCTGGCGTTTAGGTTAGCATTGGGGAGCTTCGGCGCGAGCCACCTCTTTGACACAAAAAGATGGAGGGAAGAGCGGATCATGGGATATGATATGGCTGAGCCCTGATTGCACTGGCCGTTGGACTATGAGCGTTGTACCGGGCCATGGGTGATCGGCGGACATTTTCTGACGATAATTATGGGGAGAAAGGATAGTGATGAACGACTTGACATTATCGTTTTCAACAGGCAGGCAATTTTCGAATTCTACAATATCAAGGTGTGGATGGTGAAAGCCAAGCGAAGCACATGAAGATGGAATTGGATTCTCTGATAGTAGAATTGGGCCAATCCTTTTCGTCGTGGACAAATTGAATTAAAATGCAAGAGTTCATATCACATCTTCAACAAATGCTACATGAACTGATGAGATACTACTTGACCTCTAAGACGATGTGGCGATGCACTCTTTGGTGTTGTGGTCATGTTGCCTCTAAGCTCTTAACCCCGCGGAATCTCCGATACTAGGCCAACGTCCGGAATCTCCCCGAAGTGGCCTGCATGTCAAGCGTCTTGACCGAGGGAGTCCACCTTCAACTGCGTATCTTTATCTTTGCATCTTTTTGTTTTCAGCGAGCTCTCAATTACTTCTTCCATGTATTTATGCCATTGACTTCATTCCTGCTTAGTAAGGCTATCCCATTCCACTCATTCGGCAATGCTGCTGACAAATGGGTCAGCACTCTAATTTCGTGATTGCGGGGTTGTGACAGCCAGCCCTGTTTGTATGGAGACGCGAGGGACCACACCAACGTCGCCAAAGGAGCCTGGAGCTGCAGATAACCTTACTTACTAGATCTGGCTTTCAAGGCATTATTTTGCACTCTACTCTTTGAGTATTGTCGTCTTTCCTCCAGTATCGACAGCAAGTCTTCTTTTTAAGTCATCATCTTCGTGATACCCCTCGCCCCGAAGCGCAAGGGAGTAGTTTCCCTAAAGGTTACCATTTTCGGAGATAAGAGAACCGAGTCTGCAATCGTCACCAACACCTCGAGTCGCATCGTCACAGAATCGTGGACTGTGGATACACGATACCGAAGATTGTTGAGCTGCCGTCAAGCTTGGGCGCATAAGCAATAACCAAAAGAGACCAACCTTCACTTATCTCCGGGTGTTGTCAACATGTCGCCAACCCCTCCATCAACAAATTCTTCCACAGGCCACTCTCCAGCCGCCGATTATCGAGTCGTGCGCAAGCGCAACCGTGTCCCTCTATCGTGTGCGCCCTGTCGTGCAAGAAAGTATGTGAGATCTCGCTTTGAGTTCCTCGGCCCTTTCTTTAGCTATCTTCTCTGCCGTTTTTAAATGCAAAATCTATGTGAAATATGCTAAGAATTCAATAGACTTAAATGCAATCGTGGCCACCCATGCGAGAACTGTACCCGACGAGGCGATGCAGATGGATGCTCATACGCCGCACCAGTAGGCCCAAGACGTAGGAGCGCACAGAGCAGCAATACGTCGACGAGCGGCGGCGCAGACGACATGCAGAACAGGATAGATCGCCTTGAAGGACTGGTACTCAGTTTAATGACGAACGGAGCACAGGCTCCTGGACTCGCAGCAGCAAGCAGAGCATTAGAGAGAAACGGGACAAGAAGCACGGAGGCAGACGAGGAGGATGTTGATCAGATGATCAAGGAGGAGAATGAGGATGGCGATGAAATACAGGATGAGGTGCAGGAAGTCGAGTCGTTTTCGAAGATGTTCGGTGCTATGAAAGTGCATAAGAATGATGAGGATAAGAGTATGTTTGTTGGGGATAATCATTGGCATATGGTTCTCGCAGATGTGAGTTGCAGATCGAGCCTAATACAACCGTTTGGTCATGTTGCTAAAATGGATTCCAGATCGCAGAAGTGCGCAACTACTTCAACTCGCATCACCAAGACATACACGATCAGTACGACAAAGTCGCAAAAGCAGTCCCAAATGCCAACAGGCAAGCCGCTTTCCTCTTTCCCCAGTATCCACCAGCAACGGAGGCAGAGTTGCGCGGCGCATTACCTCCTCGGCCACAGCTTGAGTCGTTAGTGAATAGATGCTTTTCGCATCTTCATCCTGTAATGCAGGTTTTGCATCCACCAACTTTCCGAACACAAGTCCAGCAATATCTTCGCAGCCCTTCGCCACAACCTATAGCCTGGATCGCGCTTCTTTACTCGGTGTTGACGTTAGCTATGCAGTCATACATCGAAGGCGTGGAAGAGCCACCCGAATGGGCTGGGAGAACGAAAGACATGGCCGAGATATACCGCCAGCGAACTGTGCAAGCACTTGTGCTGTCCGATTATACGAGAGTACGCGCACATACTTTGGAGTCGATAATACTATATCTACACGGAGAATACACGTTCCGAGGCGAGAATGACGTTGGCCTTTGGCTCATCATTGGAATGCTGGTCCGTCTGGCAATGCGAGCAGGATACCACCGTGACGGAGCACAATTTAAAGAGATCGAGCCATTCGCAGTCGAGATGCGGAGACGAGTCTGGCTCTTCATACGGCAGTCTGATATTCTCTTTTCATCACAGCTGGCATTGCCAAGCATGATCAAGAGCAAAGACTGTGATACGGAGTTTCCGCTTAACATCTACGAAGAGAGCTTCTCGCCGTCTTCTGCCTCGCTTCCGTCATCTCTCCCAGAAGACACAATCACATCAGTGAGCTTTATTCGTGCCAAAGGGCGACTTGCGCTGCTGCTCGGCGAGATCATCGATGAGACCCAAGGTCTTTCAGCACGTATGATCTCTTATACAACTATCTTAGCCCATGATGCCGCGTTGCGCTCCGCTGCAGACGCCATAACCGAAGGTTATCGTGTGAAGCCTCTCGAAGAATGTGCGAACGACCCTCCAGAGCTCATTCTGACGAGGTACTACCTCGACACCATGGTCGCAAAAATAACCTGCGTTCTCCATCGTCGCTATGTCAGCCTCGGCAACCAAGTGCAACGATATGCTCCTAGTCGGATCCGTGGTGTAAATGCCGGTATGCGGTTATTATGGCTGCAGGACACTATCAAGCATGAGAGTAAAGAAGGCGGTCGTCTCGCTTCTGTCAAACATAGGATCATGACAGGCATCCAGAGAAGCGACTTCGTCCTTGGAGCTATGATCGTGTGTCTTGACCTGGCGTTCTTGCCGAAGAAGAACAAGGCGCTGTCTTCCGGTATGTCGGCCACAACCACGTCGCCTGGCTCAACGGTACCGGGTGCTGATGAGCTGAAATACACCAGGACAGAGATGATGGAAGCCTTACTCGGAGGAATTAGGATATGGGAAGAGGAGAGCTCTATCAGCGTAGAAGCATACAAGGCCGTCGGAACATTAAGAGTAATGATCGACAAAATCAGCCAACGCGAAGAGCATGAGCGACAAAAACTCAACCAGAACATCAACAGCAACTTCGAGAAGACCTACACAGCGGGACAGCAAAGTCAACAGGGAGAGGAACATTCTGCAGCTGTTACTCTAGGCATGTTGAGTGCGGGCTTGACGCCGAATACGGCGGAAATGTTCGCTGGTGAGACGGGGATGACGCCTGGGAGAGAGAATGTGCAGATGGAGGAGGGGTATGAGACGAGTGCTTTTGGAGAGGGGATGAGCCCGTTTAGTCAGATGTTTGGGACGCAGACGGCTGGGACGAGTGGGCCGCTGGATTTGCCTGATAACCTTGATTGGGTAAATCACTCTTCGATGCTTGAAAATGATAGTGGGATAGAGGCTAACGGAAACAGAATGCTTGGGATCGCTACCTCCAACCTGGCGACGGCATGGCGGTTGACACTAATCCTTACTACGCCAACTTTACTATGGGCTTTACGCCAGGTCCAATGCAAGATGGTGGGATGCAGCAAGGGCAACAGCAATCGCAGCAGCAGCAGCAGCAACAACAGGATCCGAATGGCGGCTACGGGTACGGATATAACGGCTACATGTAAAAGATGTTTTGTAAGAGCGACGGCGAGAAAGAACAGCGACATGAAGCAACAAAGCGGCGTGATTTGGACGACTGAGCGATTTTGATACCATGTTTTGCTATTTTGCTTTTATGTTTGGAACAAGATAGAAAAAGGACATGCTAAGCTCGATGGCTATTTTGGGAGTTCATTAGGGATGTAACAAGGCTAGCCACTCCACGGAACACTTAAGCGACCGGATAGGCAAAGATGGCTGCAATGATAGCGCATAAAACACTTGAGACCTTCATACTTGTTCTGCACCACGGGTGCTGTCTCAAGCGGCTAAATATTTTGTGTTGTAATAATCTTCCACAAGACCCACGTGTGCGATATTGTTTGCTAATTGTGTAATATATTATCCCTTTCCAACTGAGCAACTTCCGGCGCGTAAATGAAAATGGCGCGCGAGTATTGGGCCCCACATTGCTTTCAGGCCTTGGCCTTCACAGAGCTTCATGGCCGAGCAGCCAAGAGTCAAAGCCAGCTACCATAAAAAGCTCAGGATCCTGACCTTGAGGAGGCTTCCCGGCAACAATTAAATTCACGGATACCAGACATATGGCGTGGCTCCGTAGGCCTTTTTTGTGGCTGCCGATAAGTGACGGCAACCAGTTGAGCGTCAGCGGCCCAGTTTGGTGAACACTGAACCCAGAGCTAAAATGTTTAGCTTCTGCCACCGTCAGAATCTGATGATGTTGCGGTTGCCAGATTTGAGTATATCGGATTCTTGATTGCATTTAGCACGCGACGCTGGGTTTGGAGGAGGGAATTCAATTGAAGGCCATCGCCAGGCGTCGAGAGACTATAAAAGCCTGCAACATACCTCGAACAGATAGCCTTGACGCATATGGGGGGGAAATGAACAGAAGTGCATGGCGTGGAGGCGATTGTGTCTTGATGGAGCAGAGCCAGCGCAGGTGCAGAGAGTCTCGCGAAACTGGCCATCCAGAGGACGGGTTGCGTTCATAACGGCAAAGAGTTTTGCAAGTGCCATTGCGGCGATGAGGTGTTGTCATCATCACCTGAAAAGAAGGATCACAGGCAAGCAGAAGCTCCGGTAAAATAACTGCGAATTCCATCTATGGGGTATTATATCTAACGCTTTTAAATACTCGTACCATAATGCTCTCACGCTTACTTCGCTTGACATGACCTCTATTTCAAATCCATTTTGCTAAACATTCCCAGGTAACAAACGCTCCTGCTTCCTTTTTGGGCCACCCTTCACAAACTCTTCTGTTCCTTGATAGCCTTCCTGCTCGCCTCAACAATCTCCTGATCTCTGAACGCCTTGCTGATTTCCTCGTACGCCCAAACAATAGCATAGATAGGGAACCAGATCCACAACGTGTTAAAGAAGAAAAGGTACACCCAAGTGTACATCCAGTTACTCGTATCCAGATTCTGGCTACCAGTCAACCACTCCGGGGCAAAAGTCATGAAACCTGTCGACCAGTTAGCCTCTACTCTCCTTTCGCATTTTCTTCCCCTCCCGTCCAAAGCTCTTCAGCACTTACCACCATAAATCTCCCCCGTAGCCAAAACAATCATCCACACACTCGCCCTCCTATCCCTCTTCGCAAGCAGATACGCAACATACACCGCCAACGGCCCAGCAATAAGCACAGTCAACAACTCAATGGACACCACATTCGCATCCGCTACCCCCCATCTGAAGTCTGCCTGTGCATACACTCTCCACAGCGCACCAAAAGGATTAGACGCTGGCGCATGGTTCGCGCCATAGAGGCGATCGGTGTGGCCTAGCCATGTCGGAGCAAGCTGCTGTGGTGCCTCGGAGAGGGTGTCTGCGACCTTGGCGGCGACTTTGGAGGCTGTGGCGGCCAGGGAAGAGGAGGATGCGCTGGCGGTGGCGCTGGAGGCGAAGAAGAAATTCAAGAAGCCCTTGCTTGTAGCGGCTGTAGCTTCAGCGACAGCCTCAGAGGTGGCGATGGGCTGTGGTGTAGGTTCTGGTGCGGTGACGGTGATGTAGGTGAAGAGGCAGTTATAGAGGAATGAGCCTTCGAAGATGAAGTGGATGAGGGCGTCAAAGATGTGCCATATGAAGAGGAAGCGTGTTGATTTTCTTGCGTTTGGACCCAGAGCGCATGTTGAGAGACCGTATGCCGCGAAGATGAGGACCAACACCAGGGAGAGGGAGACGAGGGTGGTGGGGTCGGTGAGCATTTCGCCGACGGTTAAGGGTGGGTTTGGCACGACCAATTGGGCTGCGATGGGTGTGTCCATGGCGAACGAGGGTGAGGTGCCAAAGCGCAGGAGTTGTGAGCGAGAATAGTGAGGATTGAAGTGAAGAGTGAAGCTCGAGAAATTGTTGGAGATCTCCAATTCAGGGGTTCAGGTTGGACAAGCGGGTCGCGTTTTTACCGCGCGTACCCCATTGTGCGGGAGGTGCCGCTGAATGTCCCCGAACTCTCAGAACGCCAACTTTGACGTCTTCGAAAGACACCTTTTCAAACTTGTCCCTGAATTCCAGCCGAGTGGACTGTGGTTCTCACTGTTGGCATCCGGTGACACTATACGGGTTAATCACGTTACTCACGGATTAGGAGATGCCATCAATCAGCTTCTCGTATGAACTACCTTCAGCTCAACAAAATTCGCCGTCAATCCTGAATCTACAATGAAGCCCGTTGGCAGCTGCCTCCTCAGACGTGGAAGGATTGACGGCTTTTTAACCTGCTCTGGGTGACGTTTACCTATGTCCATGGCATGGGAAGGAAGGGTCAATAATAGCAATAAGGGACGAGCAAGGTTTGAAGACCTGCGCAGGATGCACTACAAGCAAGCACATTGAATATTTGATCGAGCTTGGGCAGTTGGCATCGGTATTTATTCAGACTCCGGTTGCACGCAGGTACGAGTACTTCTATGGTCCAACGTTTGACGGTGATAAGGTATGTCCGTTTCCAGTACGACGTGTTTACAAGGCACACCCTGCGGACGTCCGTCATCTCACCTGTACATCTTTGGTAAGCGATTGGCATTATAGGGGAATCTGTAACGACTACTCCCAAAAGGGGAATCAGCTGACATGCAACACCTCAGCGACGTAGAAGGCGATCATTATGGATTATGGATGCTTCCAGCCAGTGATATACCACCTACCCGCTCTCAGGCTCTGACCAGACTGTCAGAACTCTAAGGACAGGTCGACGTGAGAAGCCTACCTAAAGTCCACTCATGGGTTTGTCTCTTCTAAGCTCAGCACGCCTTTGGGGTCCAGGTAGGAACTCTTAGCTTCCTTTTTGAGTTTGACTGAATGCGGAGTTAAGATGCTCAGCAGACTGCTTGGGCGGCGTGGAGCTGCTGTCCTTCCTTACATCACCTACCTTGGCTGCAACTTTGCTGATTTATATATCCATCCTTTTCCCTCTCCTTGTCTCCTCATCTCCTCAATCCCCAGCCATTACCCAGTACATCTCCATAGTCATTGAACCGTATATCCCAGCTTCTACTACTTCAATACTTCTCCAAGAAGACATCATCATGGGTTCAGCCATCGTCACCACGAGTGCCGCTCAGAACTACGGCGACATGCGTGACTACCGTGCTCCATCACTCCTCCAACCACACCATGCCCGCCAGGCCATCCGCGATGCCCACTCGGGCAAACGCTCACCGCTCACCAGCATGTTCAGCAT
>RCNJ01000238.1_pt1 | contig 59587 bp, 57 predicted proteins | sample 2041171 | NCBI WGS metagenome assembly RCNJ01 (sample SAMN09708213, study PRJNA481090) | feces metagenome | biome: feces | host: Pygoscelis adeliae | place: Antarctica: Rookery Lake | collected 2010-03-01 | reverse complement strand
CGTCTAATACGTCCGCATATACTCCGTTGTCTCCGTCCCATTGAAGCCTCTTCCACAATTGGCACAGTATCCAGTGCTGAGGTCCGAGTTCTGCGGACCGAATTTGCACCAGCTGCATATGATGCCGATGACTCTTCTGGTTCTTTTTGGTTCGCGGCAGACGCCGCACTGCTTAGTGGTTGCGAAATTGCGTTGGGCGCAGGAACTGCAGGTCCATCGGTGGTTGTTATTCGACATGAAGACGTTGTTGTGAGCTTGTCTTGGTAGGTGTGGCTATATATGGAGAGTTGTGTTGGGCGATGGACGTTTAGAAGATCTCGATGGCACTGGCGAGGATGAACTTCAAGAAGAAATGGATCGTTGCCATGTTTAATATTAGACCAGCTTCTACAGGCCGCCTTGCCAGCTCCTCCTCAGCAAGATATCACCAAGATGAAGCGAACTTGACATTGTAGTATGAGGCTGTGTCGTGAGTAAAACTGCCCAAGTCTCCAGTTACTCGCTGAGAACAACGAATCCTCAGAATTCCCGCCTTAGAAATCGTGTAGTGGGTCCCTCAAGATGACCAGCTCTGGCTAGGAACCGAGCCACGTCTCTTCTCAGCCATTATAGAATCATGCTGAGGGTCCTGTGTAGTTTGCCGGCGTGCTTCGCCTCGCGTGCAATCGAGACCTGTCCAGTTTCTCCCGAGTCTCGCATAAGGGTGACACTGAGAAGGGGAGGCAATGCGTAAAAGCTGCCATTGGCGAACTGGGCTGTGCGAACGGCGAGCTGGATGACTGAGTCGAGGAGTGGTTGCGTTGCGGGCAACGTTGGTAACCGACGGCACCGTGGTCGACCAGGGATGTTGAGTATGCCTTGTCGTCCACCCGACATCGGTGAACTTCCGTGTATGCCCCTCCCCGGTGGACTCGCGCCTCAACAGTGCTACCAATTATCGTGAGATTGGTCTGAAAGTGATGACAAGGCTGAGGACGGAATGCCTATAGGTTATCTGCTTGGGCTGGCCTGAGGGCGTGTCGGAGAGTGTCATTCTCATATGCGGTGGGACTGTCCAGATACGCTGAAGCCGCAGCGGTCAAAGAACCATATCACAACGAAGGCGATATCGGACTCATGTCTGAAGCGTGCGGTGTTGTCTGTGTCTACTGCGTAGGTCCCGGTTGTCTCCCTGAAGCTCGGCCTATCCCCAGTCTCCACTACACCATGGGCCCTTAAATGATGAGTTGAGGCCGCGAGTCTCGACAATGACGTCCTTCGGCAGGGTACCTATGCAGAACTCCGTCTAACTCCCAGTAGTGGCCTTGCGATATGCCCGTCCCGGTTTTAGGCCATACAAGTTGCTGAGCAGCTCAGCCTGACGGCGTACTCCTGAGGCAATGTCTCGTTTCGAATGCGACTTACGAGGCGTCCGCACTACCGCTAACAACATCAACAAAGGAGACATAGCATTGTAAAAGAGAAGACGAAAATCGGAGGACAATGAGGGGAAGTGCTCATTGAAAAGCAAGAAATTGTGTATGTAAGACCTCGGCGCTTGAGCAGCTCTGATGGTGTACTCATCCCTGGAGCTGAGCTGCACGTCGGCCGATACATGAAGTGTAACGATCGAAAGGAGCATGACAATACCAAAGAAGGCTGACGCCGATACAGTCTCTAGCATCGACGATCATACACTTCCTCAATATCGAAAAAAATTGTGATAAGAACTTGCAAAGGCTTTTTGGGAGACAACTCGACGCCTATATCGACTCGTTGGCTCTGCAACTAGGCAGACCTTCCTCGCGCAACAGGACGCCGCTGTCTTTCAAGCAACCGCCACAAAACGCTGTGTCAACCTTGTTACAAATGCAATACAAACCAAAGAAACTGAATATACAAGACCTTGCCCATTGTCGAGGAGAATTGAAGAAGCCGATTCGGACCGCTCGGCGTGCCGACCTATGGCTGTTCCCGAACCGCCAATCTCCCGAGATTTTAGCGACGTCATCACCAAAGCAAGCGCCATCTAGATTCGAGTCCACAACACCACGAATATTTCGGATAGCATCACCGCGCAACGTCGTTGTTTCGACAAGCAATGCGCGCGCACTTCCCATTCACTCCTTCAGTACTAGGTGTGCCTAAGCGCTCCAGTATCCGTACCCAAACATCTATATAAGGGGTGCGCGCCTATTACACTGCGCCCCCCATAATCAAACACCTACGAATTAATTAGCCTCTTGCTCACTCATTTCAAACTCACCATGCCTACCGACCCGAAAGTCGTGAATGTATGGGCCTCACGCATTGTGCCAACCCTTTTAGCGGGCGCAGTCGGATACGCAACCTACGTCTTCGTTAAGCGCCTTTGCGTTGATTACCTCCTCAATGGCACACCACGTCGTTCAGGAGCCACTATCGCTCTCCTCACGGTATACTTCATATTATTGCTTTGCATGGCTATTACATACCTCCGACTATTGTATATAGTTACGTACGATCCCGGATACCTGCCGCTGGGGCCTGCTGCGAAGAGGGAGAGGAAAGATCGTCCTCGGTCTAGTCATTCCAAGAGAGAACGTTCTGGCGATAATTGTGGCCATGACTATGCTTCATCAGAAAGAAGCATAGCTAGACGGGACGATGATGTGGATTCGTCTGGATTGGAGCTGTTTTACACGAAGCGCATATTTGTTTGCTCGCAAGACGGACGGCCGAAGTGGTGCAGCGAATGCGCGAACTGGAAGCCTGACAGGACTCACCACTGCAGCGATATTGGGAGATGTGTTTATAAGATGGACCACTACTGTCCGTGGTAAGTGGTCGCTTGGATGTGGACTTCGTAATCATGGTCGTAAGCTTACACGTATTCTTAGGGTCGGTGGAGTCGTCGGCGAAAACAGCTTCAAATTCTTTGTGCAGTTCGTCACATACGCCTGCCTATACTGCATCTTCTGCGTAATATGCACGGCGATATATTTGCGCAAGCAGGTGGTTGATCCAACAATGGACTGGGATCGTCAATTCGTGGCTCTACTCAGTCTGGCCGGTTTCTTCGGAGCCTTCACAGGAGGAATGTCAGGTAGCTCACTACAATTTGTCTTGTACAATCTCACCACCATCGAGAACCTCAGCAAGACCCGTCGTCCGTATACGCTTGCGGTCCTCATACCGCCGAACTACGAAATTCCGAAAGAGGGATATTACCCTCACGTCACTTATCCGCTACCACTTCCGGACAGCAGCTCGCCAAGCCAAGTGGAATCTTTGACCGATGCGCTGAACGATAGAGATACACAGGCCCAGCGCACCTTTGCAATTCTTCAGCTCGGCATTGGGAGGAATCCATGGGATCTCGGATATGCGCAAAACTTCAAGGAAGTCATGGGAAATAGTTTCGCGGAATGGGTCCTTCCGATTAAGCGTTCGCCGTTGTGTAATCACGAAAGCGACGAGTCGCAGTTTGGATTGGGAAGATGGGTGGAACAGTTATTGGTTGATGTCGGTTTCATGAATGCGAAGGATATGCGGAAACCCAAACCTGTTTCAAAGCCCTACGAGGAAACGCCGAAAGGAATTAAAGCTGCAAAGAAGGCGAGACAGGAAGGGGGGGATGTGGAAATGCCGGCCCCGAAGAAGGTTGGGATTACTGCGGAAGGAATACCCAAACGAGCACAGTGACGAGGGCGTATATAATAGGTCGATTAGGAGTACTGGTACATATTGCAGCTCGGCCATGTCGCATTTTGAGCGAGGGATTGAGGTGTTTGGGAGAGATCACTACTCGCCGTATCGTTGCACTTAAGATAAATACCCGGAGCCAATTGCCAAGGTATGGTCCATCCCGCACGTGTTGACAAGTTGTTGTCAGACTAGGAAACCTTGGAATAGAATCAATTCTACATGCATGATCTACAGTAGTGTTGACAGTTTTGATCGCACCAAGCCAATGCATAAGCGGGACGGCGTGTGTGTGAAACTTTGCCGAGAACGCCTATACGTGGCCGGAAATCCAACCGCCAAGATTGAACGTCTTTTCTGCAGCCTCAGGTATGACAATCAAGTTTCCCCAGAAACATAGCAAGATAAGGTGTTATTAATTAGTCTCTTTCAGCGTCGATTATCTTGTAGTGTTTGAGTTTTGCTTCACTCCGCGGAACAGGTGCTTGCTTCACTTGCATGGTATTGGGCCGCCACGCATCTGCATTCAGAAGTCTAAACATCACGTCAACTTCATACGCTTGCGTGCCATTTCAATTGCGCAGTTGTTGTTTAGAGTTCACTGTTTACTATTATGCGGTCTCGAGAGAACGAGGGAGAATGTCTCCACGACCGGTGTGAACTGCGGAGTGGCCAAGGTGAGCTTGCTACGTCGCAGTCGGCAAGTTATCAGCAATTACCCCCTTGGAAACCATGAGCGATCCCGTATCGACACATTATTCTTTGATGTCTTTGAAGTGGTTTAAACTTCACTGGCCACCGTTCAATGGAAGAGCAGTTAAAGTGGCGTGCTTTGGACCCTTCTTACGATCAACACGCAAGAGGCAAGCTTTCTCGGCGCGGCGAGAAGCGGTCAGCCTCATATTTACACGTTTGTCGCACCGATCCGTATCTTCGCACTTAATCGACTCCCTATTATTCCTGCTGTTTTATGCATAAATTCTTCGGCGTTCCCAAGGAGGACTTCCGGCAAGAAGCATCATTGCGGCAGCGTGCAGCGCACTTTATGTTGTGCCGCCAGGCCCACGCCCTCCAAATCGGAGTCCACAGTTTACTCGTCAGCAGAATAGGGAAGGAACGTGGCCTCCGACGCCAGTGGCTTTGTCGACCCACAAACCTTAATTTGACCTCTCCTCCTACATCGGCGGGCTGCAGGAAGCACGAGCTTGCTTGTCTCCTTGCTGAGCCACACAAGGCAGTGGCAAAAACAACGACATCCTTCATGCAAGGCCAGGCCTTTGTCTGGCTAAGGGGGCTTCTGGAAATCCCAGTAGTGTGGTTGGACGGCAATCAATTATCCTGCTTAGCAGTTCCAGCTCGGCAGTATGGGGCGATCGGTTGGCTATCACCATTGCTCACGAGAGTGAGGCGAGTAGTCATGCTTGGCCTCCTTCAACATGTTGCACCACGAACGAAAGAGGATTCGGGCACCAACGGCTGATATATCACCCGCATGATTGCACAACAAGAAGTGGTCGGCCGATGAGAGTAAGTCATAGTCCTCTTCTGGCGTTCCGCATTGGTCAGCTCGCAAGCGAGGAACGTTCGACCTCGTTCTAATGCGGGGGTAGAGCTACAGCAAATAACTTTCGAGCCTCTTGCAAACCCATGAGAAATGGGCGGCCGCCATGTTCAAGGCCGGAAGTACTGGAAGTCTAGGTCGCCGATCAGAGTCGACGATCCGTCCCAACGAAGTATGAGCAAATGGCTTACGGCCACTCCCGATGCCTCAACCAGCTTTGTGGTGTAAAGGTTTTCTAGGAATGGCTGGCCCAGCCAAGTACAGGATTCAAAGCTCGTTTCCTTCACTTTTTCAGAAGCCCACGGGTGAGCCGAATGTGGTGGGGCGGTTGCGGACGAAGAGTGCCTGTTTCACATCGACGTTCAGTTAAGCGGTACGAGTACAACTCCACTGTAGCGGTGAGCGTTTACCAGGGTAATCCACAACATCGCCAACATAGTGTTAAACCGGTTCCAAAATTTGTCTCTGTAGGCTCACCAAAAGTTGCCGTGCATATACTCAACTACATTCTTCTCCCATTGACGCTCATGCTGCTAATATGACTTCACAGGCAGAAGCTTTCCAAGCTTTAAAGAGACAAATCTTGATGCCATTGCCGACAGAGATGAAACAAGCCACAAGTTCACCATGTGACGGAGCCGTATCATGGGATCCTTTCGCAGTGACGCCGCGGCCGGACCGATATATTGGCGGCGGTGAGGCGAACGCACGTCCTTCATTCAATCCACTTTGGGATGGCCCGAGAACATATTACAACGCACCTGGCCCCTCGATAAGCGTCAAGTTGTTCACAAAGAATGAATACTCACTCCCAATAAATCTCGAAGGTGCGGATTTGGCCGTTATTGGGGGGGATCTCGCTCTTATTAGGACCACATTGAATTGGCAGCTTGGCGAAGTTCATGGTGTCTGGTGAAGAAAAGTGCTTCATCGCCCACATCTCTTGTCGCCTTTGGTCAGCCAGTTTCCTGATCACAATAGGTCTACCTTTTGCCCAAAGATTTACATTCAATTGAACTTAGTGCATTTTGAAGAGCACCATGTCGACTCCTCCAACCATAGGGGGTGAGATGATGCAGTCACCTGCAGCCAACCAAGAGGTCAAAGGCCTCTCCAAACACGGATGCAGATGCATCCACTTCCGCTGTGACGGCGGATGTTTCTGCTGATGCAACTCAGGCATAGACCGAATCTATCAATGAGCAGCCGACGATTAGTTCTGCTGCTATTCAGCAGGCAAACAATCGGGCGGCCGACGAGCCTCTCCTTGAGGAAGCTGAGTTGGAAGCTGTAAGTCCCTCTAGTGATAATCATGGGAGCTCAGTAAGCAGTTGACAGGGCGATGACTCTGCATAATGCCGTGAAGGATCGATCACCTCGTACGCGTTCTTGCCATGATGTCCCGCACGCTAATTAATTTTCGACGGAGCATCAATCTCCTCGTCCATCTTTGCCGGCCACATGGAACACGGCCGCCGCTACCAAACAATCCGTGTGGGCCCAGGAAAGTGTTTCGTGCCATTGGACGAAAAGCAATTTGAGTCCATGGAGGCCGCCCACGCCCTCATCATGGTCCTGGAATCCAACCGCGAGAATCCGCCTTCAGATGTCCCATTTCCGATAATGCGCAGAATGTGCCTGACCTCGGTACTGGAGACGGGAGGTGGGCTATTTAGCGTTGCAAATATGTTTCCAAACTGTAAAAGAATCAGTGCTTGATCCTAGGGAGAAGTTATAGAGCCGACATAGCTGCCGATAGTGGCCATCTGTGGTGTCGACCTTTACCCACCGCCAGCCAACTATGTGTGCCTTCTAATTGCATTCTTGAGGTTTGTAGCACGAAAATGCAGGAAAGTACGACCCCACGGCGGAACAGGTTGACGACACCCTCAAAGAGTGCACATTTAACACCAATTTGGACCCCATCCGCATGCGCCTTATGCTCGGAGCATTCAAGGGCGAGGGTATTAGAAAGCCGTATAAGCAGGCGTACGCTAACTTGGCGCCGGGAGGCTGGATTGCTCATGCACGTGAGCTCTCCACTTCGAGAAATACCTACTAACCACATACACAGGTGGAAGGCACCATCGACAGCCAGTGCGACGACGGCACGATGCCATGCGATCCACAAGGATGCCGGTAGAGCGCAGCTGGCGCATATGAAGCAGGCCGTTGAGGAGTTGTGTATGCAAATGAAACGATATGCGGTGAGTGTTCAGACACTAACTGGTGTGCAGATTCATACTTACGAAATTGGGACAGCCGACGCCTTGGAGCCCGGAGGAGGTACAAGCTTGGCTTGCGCAGTTGAGGAAAGAGCTAGGTTTGGGGTGGCATATTTATGAAATCGTAAGAGCGAGAAGTTCCTTACGAACCATTCAACGTAGCTAGTGCCTGTTTACTAATACGGAACAGAGTCTGAGTCCAAAAACCATACGACAGTCCCTCTGTCTCGACAGCACAGCCGAAAGTTGAAAACCTGGTCGGGTCCGAGGCGAAGTCCCTCGAGAGTCCTCATTCTGTGGCCACCCAAAAAGCATATCCTTCTGCTTTAACGTCTTCGATTTACTCTCGCCCGATTATACCTTCCATCAGCACATCATTTTTCGCCATACCATCCTTCACTTCCCGGGCCCAGCCAGATCCCTAACCAACCAACCAGTCTCTCTCACATTATTACCACTAACAGCAAGAAGCACAAACAGCACCCGGTTCTGTGGCCCTTCTCTCTCCCGCTAAAGCTCCCGGGCTCTCTGCCGGAGAGGCACCTCGCGGCCTGCCTCAGATCATTCAGTGTTGCTATCCATACGACCTTAATGAGATAGCCTAGCGCTTGAATAATATCTGCTCAGCTTGTGCGGGTGATTGGCGGGACGACTGGGATTGTGTCGGGGTGCGGAAGTTTAATTGGTTGGGATTGAGGTGGACGGAAAGGTGGTAAGGCGGCGGAAGAGGGGTATTGGGATGGTGTAGAGGTCAAAGGCTGTGGGTAGCGTGCTAAGAGATGAGGTTGAGGAAGGACGATGTGTACCATACTATCTAGAGCTTGTTGTGCTGTTGCATGGTCTTTGGGAACGTTTTGAAGCAGCCGTGAATGAGGGCTTGTAGGCTGAGGTTGCTGGCAGGTTGATTGGTTGTCGAAGGGGTGCATGGCCGCTCTCTAGAGTGTGTTGCGGGCGGTGCCTGAGTTATTGGCACTACTGACCCTTTAATCCACATTTTCCATGCTTGTTCTGTCTGCTCGTTCATAGGTCGCGGTGAATTAGGATCCTGCATCACTCGAAGATCTTCGATCCATCGTGCTTCGTCTCTGAACCGTTGATTCTCAGCGTCAGTACAGTCTTTCACTTTACCCAAGCGCATCATCCCTCTCCTTCATTATGGTCGGCGTTCAACAAACTGGTTGGCGCCACGCGAAAACTCAACAGCTCACAGCACGAAGGAAGTCCTGAAACTCCTTGCTTGCAGGGCGAACACTACTTATATAGTACCATACCGACACCGAGATGGCGAATGTAAAGATGAGAATCACCAAAATGATGGAAGTCACGGCGAGAGGAGTGTCGTCGTTTGGCGGACAATTGCAGACGGTGCCAGCCATGAGATTGCGGGGTAGCGGGGACAACCCAGAGGCAAGAGCAGAGGACGACAGGTATCACAAAGCCATCAACTGATCGGTTAATATTATACGAGATGAGTTAAAAAAGAGGCGCCGGAAGTGAAATGTAAAGAAAAGGTTGTTAACCTTACTGTCAGCCTATATTGTGACAGCGTTTGCAGTAGACGCTGTCGTCCAGCACAGCCTCGGGCGGCTTTGGCGGTTAGACACTTGAGGCAAAGTGACATCAGCACCACCAACCTCAAAATAGTCAAAGGAGAGTAGCAGTAGAATAATTTCATAATGATTTGGAAGAGCTTTTGTCTAAACTTATATCGTGATATCCTTCCGGCCAGAGAGCTAAGCTCAACCGTTCCATCCATGCCGATGCCCCGTCCTAATGCCCACCGATCCATCCATATACACCAATCCTTTCCAGCCAGCGCCATGCTATATCCACCTTTCGTTCATTTACATTATGTATTCATTTCTCGTCGCTCATCATTCGTCATTCCATCCCATGCTTAGCAGCTGAAGCTGCTCCGTGGGCTAATCTCTCTAATCTCAACATCCGCTCTGGCGTAATCAGAGCTTCCACTGTGTCTCGTGCTCCCACCAAAACCGGCCCATGATTCAAGCACAGCCACAGTCTCCTCATCTGCAGGCTTCAAAAGCCTCTCTGCTGGATGTGGCCTCTCCCTCTTCAACAAGCTAAGAAGCGTGCTCGTCCTCGATCTCATATGCCCCTTCACCTTCTCCCCCCTATACGCCGGCGGACTTGGCGCCACTCTCATAGGTTGTGGTTGCGACCGCTCAGTCGAGTTTCTAGTGTACGATGATGGGGTGAAGGAAGACGACTCGAAGGGAGTGTCTGGGAAGACATCGCGAGGTGACGAGTTGTATGTTACTGGCGAGCGGGAGAGGACTGGAAGGTCGACGTGTGAGATGTCGCGAGGTGAGGTGGAGAGGATTATGGAGGTGCGGGACGTGTTTGTGGTTGAGCCTCTGGAGGAGTCTGAGATGTTGGATTGTTCGGAGGTGGTGGAGGAGGTGGTGAGGACGCGGCGGATGCGGGAGAATGGCATTGTGATTGTGTCTTAGAGCCTTAAAGTCGATTGAGGAGGACGTGAGGTTAGGAGCTCTCGCTCGGCGTTTATGGGGTAACAGGTTGGTGACTGTTGTGGGCAGATGGCAGTTGTGGTTGACGTCAAAGTAGTCGTGTGATGGGTATGATGATGCTGGTTGTCCTTTAATTGATGAGAGGACTCGATCATATATTCGCACTGTCTTTGTGTTTGGTTCTGTTTCCCCCCTCTATGGTGGGAATACCAACCTATTTATCCCACTTCCCTCATTTGGACGATCTCGCTCTCCAGCGTATCCTTTGACACACACTTCCCTACCAAGAACCCCAACAACTCAGACATGCGCCGAGCAGTCTCCAAACCAATGAAAGCTCCTATACACCCTCGTGTATCCGATCACGCATTCAACTTCCCCATCTGTGCGCCCGTTATCCATCCTTAGCTCCATCTGTGCCGCATATCTCCACTTTTTCCCCGTTTCCGTACAAATCCCCCCGAAAATGTCTATCTGTCCTCTCATTCGTCGATTAGGTTGTACTTTATTCGGCCCAGCGGCAGACTGAGGGGGGCGGCCACATCTTATCCGCATTTGGCATCGGTAGGCACCGCCAAGCGTTCCCAAGAAGGACGTATCTTGATTGCCATTCGTCAGCAGCTTGGCCCGGGTAATGATCAGCCACACCTTTCATCATCCTCCCACACGATTGCAGAATCCTCAGGTTGTGGCCAGACCCTAGCCAAAAACTAAATGCAGGTATTTAATGGGGCGATTTTTTAGCGAAACGTCTCGGCCTCTCTCGGCCAACGGCGAGATTCGGAGTGTGCTTGATACGGATTTTGATTTGTTGTCGCTGCCGTGCGATATGATGCCGAGTCCTTGGTCGGCTTGGTATCGGTCTTTGCCACTATCATGGCGACCTGGTTGGCGATGCTTAGGATGACTGGAACGAAAAGCCTGGTAAAGTGGAAGACGAAAGAACGATATATAGCAAAATATGTAAGAAAGCGTGTCCTGGATGGAGGTTGTTCTCGTAAGTAAATGGTTGTGGCGAAAGTGGACAGAGTAAGATGGAGGATTCGCCAGGATACAGCCAGGATACAGCCAGGATGCAGCCAGGATGCCGCCAAGACGCAGCCATCATGCAGAAGCATTGCAGAAAGAAAATGCATGGAAGTCTTGGATTCCTTGGGAGGTTGCAAGCCTGCCACATACGGCCAAGCGGGTAAATGGAAGGCTAGATTATATCTGGTAAAAGCGCACGCGATACAAGTGTACTGTGTAACTGGGTAGAGTATGCGCGCGCCTGCTCCGATTATTGGCGTTCGAGGTCGCTTCGTCGAAGCCGCGCTTACTACAAGATCCCTACCACTACCTCCTTTCAGAAACTGGTCAATATTCTGCCGTTCCCATATCCAGTCCTTAAGGTTTATCTTCTACCCAAGCGAAAGATTCGATTGGCTATTACTCTTCATCTCCTGAATGTGAGCAATAGCTTTGCTCTGGTGGTTCTGGCATGGAACCACAAGTCACGTTGCTGACCTCCCCAGATCCACTAGAAAATCTGGTCTTGACTCCACAAATCTGAGATCAGTCATTCAGAAATAGCCATGCTTGGTTCAGTCAGAAACCTTTTCCACTTTAATACTCCGGCATCGCATTTTAAAGTTCTCAGCATCATCAGTCGTCGACGTTGTCGTCACTATAAACGCTCACGTGCATTCAGTTGTCAATTCTCTCGAAATGGTCGGACGCCTCACCCATTGCCTTCTCTACGTGTACAGAGGTTATTGTCCGTCTGGTCGTACCTTCATACCTTCAGGAGGATCAGGTCAGTATTCATGTCTCGCACGGAAACTGAGTGGCAGCTTCCCAAGGACCATTGCAAGCGTACGCTATTGAAAACAAGAAAGCGTTGTCATGAATTGTATGCTCTTGTCGTGACCACTTATGATGCTCGTCCACTTTTTCTCATTCTCTCATTATGTCATCCTCTTCCTGTCTTTGCCACTTTTTATTCGGGCTTTTAACTCAAAAATGACCCCGAAGTTGAGCTCTTTGCAGGGGACTGCTGGGGAATGTATTGGCTGCTCGAGGTTACATTAAAGATGTACCGGGTCCTGGGTGCTGCCTAATCACATGCGACGCCTCATAAACTCACATCATCCGAGCATCCCAATGCGTCTTCATCAACCATCAACTATTTAGTTTTTTGGAGTTACCGAGAGTCACTTTCCGTCAAACCTCATGTGAAACAGTGAAACTACAACTGCGACAAAAGGCGTACTAGGTCGACCCCTCGCCGTAGCTTGTTCAACCAATACTCAACGTCTGTAACAAGCCTTATCACCACTCATCCCAAACCCTCCGCGCCATCAAACGAAATCATGGGTCGTGTACGCCGCCGAAATCGAGTGGGCATGCCTCGCAAAAAGCGGAAGGATCGTGTAGAACCAGTCTGTTCACCTCTACCGAGTTCTCGTCAATCGTTAAACGAAGCAGCACACTTCTCCAGGACCGCTCATCAAACCAGAGACATCGGCAACCTCGGAAGGCACATCAGCTACATTTCACGGCTTCCCATTCCTTCCTGCAGAGCTGCAAATCGAGATTTGGAAATCCGCTTTCACGGTGTCTCTCGACGACAATGCACAGCTGGCAGCGATAGAAAACCCTCTTCCATACACTGTTCCCACTCGAGGACGATAGGGATACTTCGATGGGCGGGCGGGCATGGACAGCCGCCCAAAGATTCAAAATCATTCCAAAGATGGGTGGTCCCTTCCAATCAACCTACGATCGTGCGCGACTAGAAACATGCTCCCTATCCCGCCGTACCTTCCTTACTCAGTACAACTCGTCCTCGTTGCCGGAGAATTGGTTAGGACAACAGGGCCATGCGAAATGGGATTGTATGTTGTGTACCCCTAAACGCGCGCCTTGGGGTTCAAAACCCACCCAACGAAGGGCATTTGGGTCATCGCGTAATACATGGTGACTATTCTGGAAAGAAGCCCTTCTGCTTGTAAGCATGAGAACCAGAACCAGGGATCCAAAACTCGATTGGTGGGACGTCAAAGAGATTACTGCCAGAAATTTCAAGGACCTTATTATCAGTTTTTCACCCAAAAAAGAGATAACTGGTTTCCCAGCACCGAAATGAATTTGATCAGGTTCAGAAATAAATTGCCTGTTGGCCTAGCTTATGGTGAGGCGTGGCCACCCGAGAGCTGGTTGGAATGGTTGCACGGGCATTGAGCCTGTTTTCAGCTTTGAGGATGTAGTGGCTAAAATGAAGTGGGACTAGTATTCAGAGCTTTCAGGCGCCATTATGTCTTCCAAATGATATCTTCGCTCTGGGCATCAAGCCTCCTGTAATCCCTCCCACCTCGCCACCGACCATGACTACCTTCGTCCCTAATCACAACTACATCCTCCCAAACCCCTCCACCATCGCCACCCCACTCCCCCTCTTCACCTTCCCAAACGTAGCCCCTAGCGTCTTCCCGGCGGCCAAGTCCACCGCCGCACTCGGCGTCACTACCACACGATTCTCCCCCTCTCAATCCTCACACAAAGTAATTCAAACTTCTTATTGCCGGATTTGGCGCCGTTACTCACAAACCTCGACCTCGTAATCTCGTAATAGTTGCCAAGCTTAGTGCCAAAGTCGACCGCCCCGTTATCTTTGCCGATTTTAGCGATGCCGATTTTATCCGCGAAATAGACTTTCTTCGCCCTCTCCTCCACATACCCCATCGTGGCACCGCTCGGGTCGGTCACCGTAATCGTTGGGATGGCCGCAGCGTCTGCAGAGAACACCGCAGTGGAGCGTTTATGCGCCGACCTAAGGGGTTTGGCGGTGTTATTACCGAGCGTTGAGGTCGTGATGCCGATTTGAAGGAACTTGGCGTTGTGAGTTTCGGTGTTGATACACCATTTTGAGATCTGGCGGACGGGTTTGGCTATGGCGACGGTTTTCTTGGTCGAGGTGATGATGATGCAGTTACGGCCGTCGAATTTTGAGACCGTGAGGAAGGATATGTTGGCGGGGCCGATGTATGAAGGGTGTGGTCTTATTTATTCGTACTTGTACTGGAGGGTGGGGGTGCTCAGATATCTTACTAGTATCACGCTATAGTATTGGGCTCAGATGTCGATGAGAAAAGAATAAATCCACGTTAAAGGGGACCGGGGGCTTCTTATGGTTGCTGGTGTCGACCTAAATTGGCGTCTACCAGATTCTGGCGTTAGTCGAGACAATATATTGCCATCGTCACATCGATCACCAGATCTTGACAGTGTTGACAGATATGCAGATTTGATGCGTTAGATTGGATAACTATATGAGTATCCGCCACCACTTCTAACACTCCTGGCTATATCCCAAGTCTAGCTGTCCGGAAGAAGACCTCCCACGAAATCAACAGCGCCACCTACCGCACCTTTAACCCAGTCCCACAGCCCACCGAGGCCACCTCTTCCACCGTCTCCTTCCTCCTTCTCTTCGCCGTTCCCTTGCTCAAATTCGCCATTGTCCACGCCTTCGGTAGGGGAGGCGGAGGGTGAGGTTGGTGGAGTTGGGATAGGCACGTTGGGCATCGGCACATTTTCTGAGCTCGAACTGGTTACCGCCTTTGTCGACGACGGCAATGAAGAAGGTGACGTGCCCGAAGAGTGGAATATGGAGGACATCGTGACAGGTGGCTTCTTGAGCTGATTCGCCGAGCTGACAGCCGTACTAGCTGAGCTCAATGCTGAACTGATCGATGTGATGGCGCTAGCGGACGATTGATGCGTCGCTGATAGATGTGTAGACGCGGCCAGCGTCGAGGACAGAGATGTCAAGGATGAGTCAACTGGTTTGGTCTCCGTGTAAACATTGCCTTTGCCAAGAGGCAGGCGGAGGGTACCATTATTTGGTAAAGGATCGAGGCCGACAGAATCGCAGATTAGGTTGTAGACTTCGATGTTCTGGAACTGCTCCATCCTGCTCCCCTCTGCTCCCTCTGCTCCCTCGGCTCCGTCGACTATGAAGGCAGGGCCACGAGCAGCGAAGATAGCACGCATCAAAGGATCCTCGTGGTCGTAACCATGTATACCTTTGGGATGGTATTGAACGCCTGACGTCTTCGCGGCTTCGACGTCGAACTCCTCTTTAGTGACAATCGCCCATCCCGTACTGGGTATTATCCATAGAGGCGCTATTCTGTCGTTGGCGCGCCAGTTATATCTCTCAGGTATCTCCTCTTTGAAGTAGACTTGGTAGGCGTCTTTGTACTTGAGGTTGTTCTTGAGAGCGATGCTGAGGTTTCTCTCCAGTTGATTCAAGTCTTGGCGCTGCTCCTCTAACCGCTTAGATGAATGCGGGCGTAGCCCATAAAGCGGCCACCCATCAACATGCTCCACAAGCCTCATATCAATAAGCTCCTCAATCTCAACCAACCTACCATTACTCGACTCCGCCATACCGTGGTCAGAAACAATAACCACGTTCACCACACCCGTCAGGTTCCTCTCCTCTATTCCAGCGAGGAGGGAGCCAAGCATATCGTCAACTAATTTAAGAGTGTCTGCGACCTGAGAAGATTCTGGGCCGAATTTGTGGCCTACGCTATCGACGTTCGGTACGTATGACATTATGAGTTGTGGCCGATCTCCCCTATCGAGGAGTGTGCTGTTCCAGTCCAGATCCGGACCTGGCACATCCAGGAGCTCTAGCACCCTGTCGACTTTATGCGAGAGGTTGTATTTAGACTCGTATTTATCGAGATAACTTATATCTGTGTCCGAGATCAAGGCTTCGCTCCCCGGCCACATATGGACAGCTGTCTTGACGTCGTTTCTCTCGGCAGTAATCCATATAGGCTCTGCCTCGCTCCACCACTCTTTAGCCATCGAATTTGGTGTATCCGTGTAGTAAAACGTCTTATTCAGCTTCTGATCCCAGAACTTATTGGCGACGATACCATGACTTTCAGGGTATAAACCGGTCGCTAGGGTATAGTGATTCGGAAATGTGACCGAGGGAAAACTCGGGTTCATGTAAGGCGGCGCAACACCTTGACTCATAAACCTTAGCAAGTTTGGCGTAACGCCGCGATCGATATAATCAGCTCTAAATCCGTCTAAACTTATGTATATCGTCGTCGGTAGGAACAAGTCAGTACCGTTGCTGAGTAGCGGTGGCGGGTTTCGTCGTTTTTGTCGGAAACCGGTTGACAATTTCCATGCGCCCAACACCAACAGTGCCAAAAAGAGGAGTATCAATACCGCGACATAAAGCCAGCGTTTCCATGACCACATCGTTTTGGAATGCTCATTCCCATCATGATGAAGATGCTCCTTTTCCCCATCTTTCAAGCCCTCAGAATCGGAAGAAGAACCAGTTTCTGATCCGGATTTAATACTGCCTTCTTCCATTTCGTACAAGAGGCCTCTATCTTCGCCGTCTTCTGATGCTTTTGACAACCTCTCTCTTTTAGCGGCTCGTCTTTGTCGGCGCGCTTCGCGCCTTGGCCTCTCGGAATCGTTGCTCGAACAACGGAGAGCTTGGCTGCTCCCCTGCTCTAATATTCCATGTCGACCTTTTATCTTCCCCGCGACTTTCTTAAAAGGATTGGGTATACCCAGCCCACTACCCCTCCTTTCTAACCTTCTCCCTTGTCCCCCTCGTTGCTCAGTCAGGATGCGATCCCTCTCCTCCTCCTCAAAAAGCACATTTCGATCATGCGCGCGGATTTCGGCGCTGGTGCGCGCAGCGTTTATTATAGAGTCGTCTTCTGAGTCTGTGTCTTGCTCGGAATGTTCGGAGACTACGGAGTGAATAGATGAGGTGTCTGAGTTGCGGCGTTGGGGCCCTCGTCGGGTTGTGGGGGTGAGGTAGGAGGATTGGGGACGTGGAGGTGAGGGTGCCATTGTGTGTTATTGTTGCGGAGAAGTTGTTGGTCAGGAGGATGTTATGGAGACATTGGTGAGGAGGCGAGATTTATGTCACGTGAATTGGTTGTTTGTCACGTGTGTTGATTGTTTGTTGTTGTCAGGAGAAGTGAGGCCGTGACGGTGGTGATGTATGTATCAGACTTGTTCGGGGTATCCAGGAGGGTTACGATAAGATCGGCAGATGAAGCCGTCTGCGAATTCAGCTTGCTGTTGCTTGGGATGATGCTGTTAAGTCAATCAAATGCGGTTGGCTGAGCATAAGGCCGCAGCTCGTTGATAGAATTGTTAGAGTGCTTCGCTAGGCGAGTATAGAGTTTGACGAGTAGATGTGGAACAAGTGCTCATTTGTCGTTCATCTCTGGTGAGCCTTGTGTGGCTTGGGCCTTGTGTGGCTTGAGCTTCGCCAGATGTGGCTGGAAATGGCAGACTGGAGCACAGACCATGTGGTTTCGGCCGCACCCCCACTGCTTTACGGCAAGGCTCAGTGCTCCACTTGATCCAGGACCCACAGCTACTGCTATCGACGCTGAGTGGCTGCTCGTTAATTGAAACGCGCTTTGTCACGTCCTTCAACACGTCCCACCAGTCGGTGCTCACAGATATCCCGGAGTTAGTACAAGGTCGGGCTTGGCCAGCAACTACATACAATACCCAATATACTGCACCACCAAATTGGTATACAGAACCATTTTATTCACACCCTCGTTTTTGGACATTGCGGGCATATCCAGGCAGACGGTAAACGACAAACGACAAACGGTTGAATAAAGAACAGTTCTGGCAGCTGAGAGTTTCGAAGTTGGAATAGGCAGTGGCGATCCACGGCGCACTCGCCTGTACCACAGCGTATACTCTACCACAGCGCACCTTCCTCCGTCACCTCGTGCCACGACGGCATCTACGCATGTTTCTGCCCTCATTCACCGACTCTCGTGATCAGGACGTTAAGCGCACCAGCTGCTGTCTGCGGCTATTCGCCTGCTTGAAGTCCCACAAGGGATGGCGTCCATCCAGGGCTCAGGCGCAGAGCCTGAGGAACCCTACATATCGCGAGAAGAACTTGTTGACGACCTCGCTTTACAGAAGATCCTACTCTCCAGCCTAGATCCCACACAAGCCGACTTTGCAGAAACCAAAGCCGCGATCGAAGAAGAGATCATCAGCATAAAACGACGGCTGAACGCCTTGAAAGAGAAAAAAAAGCAGGCTGCGACTATATCGTTGCGAGGTCCCTTTGCCGCAGCAGCTGCGCGAACAGCAAGCACCCAAAGTCGCACACAGCACTCTCCAAAAGGCACATCACTATCGAATCGAATGATTCACAACCCATCCACACAAACACCGTTCTCAGGTAAGCTTTCACCACGTTGCTATCCTGTTCTTATGATGCCATCTATTCTTGAAGCTATCAAAGATTACTTTCTTGCGAAAGAACCATTGGGAAGTATCACGACCGCAAGCTGCAACATCAGAAACTAATCACGACTTCACCTCAGACTCCGTCTTTGACGACAACATGGATAACTTCGATCCATTCGCCGACGACGGCAGCTTGCAAATGCAGCCATCAAACCGCCTTAACCCAGCAACCGCCGGAACATCAAACCTCCCAAACAGCGCAGCAAACATGAGCGGAAACAAGCGTACTCTCCACCAGTCCCTGGGACTCGACACTGCAGAGGAGTCCGAGAACAAGTCACGCCGCACCTCTCCAGGCTCTGATCTTCCAACTCCAAGCTCATCCAAGGTAGACAAGAACGGCTTTGTTGATTTGTGCTCGGATGAGGAGGATGACCTTGCCATCCAGAGACAGCAGAGAGCCGAGAAGGACGCTGCGACAAGAAAGAGAATGCAGAACACGTCGAAGGACGAAGAGATCGCTCGTGAGCTCCAGAACTCCTTGAACAGTGGACAAGCTCCAAGCATGTCTCAGGTTCCAAAGTCTGGCCCATCTGCTTTTATGAAGATGATGGGACCGCCAGCCTCGCAAGCCGCTTCTTCTAGCACCTCATCCAAGCAGATGAAGCTTCCTGGATCATTCCCGGTTGATTCTGACGATGACGATGATATGATGATCACTGGATACAACTCAAGACCGTTTACCAGCTGGCCAGCAGTGCCTCAATCGCAACCATCGAACTCGACTGGTGTCGCCGCCGCAAGGTCGAGCCAGTATGCCCCATACGCGCAACTTCGCGCCGAGCAGCCTTCTTTGAACCAGCAAATGGGCGCCATGGCCAATGCCACTTTCGGCGATTCCAACCCATACGGAAGCCGTACTCTCCCAGCCCTTGGTGCGAGCAGTGCCGGTCCCGGTCCAGGTGCACGCCTCCACGGCGGCCTTGGAAACTACACCCAAATGGCGGGATCAATGATGACCGACGCAATCGGCAACATGATCGACCAGACCAGCGGCATTTCCCAAAGCATGCGCGACGAGCTCGACGTATTCGTTTCTGATCCTCGTCGCACCCAAGAGGACTTGAAAAATCTGCTGGAGAACATTCGTCCGGATATGGAGATTCCAAAGGCGGATAGAAAGGGAACGCCAGAGGGTCTTAAGTATCCACTTTATGAGCATCAGAAGTTGGCTTTGGCGTGGCTCGAGGCTATGGAAACGGGTAATAACAAGGGTGGTATCCTTGCTGATGATATGGGTCTTGGTAAGACGATTAGCACTTTGGCTCTTCTCCTCTCGAGACCTTCACCAAGTCGCAATCGCAAGGTATGTTATATTTTTTGGCGTCATTTTCCTGGTTCAATACTAACCCGTCGTCAGACTACGCTCATCGTCGCTCCGGTTGCTCTCGCCAGACAATGGGAGTCGGAAATCAAGAATAAAATCCTCCCATCTCATAGATTGAGCGTCTTCATCCACCACGGCCAAAAGAAGGCTGATTGGTCAACACTGCGCAACTACGACGTTGTCCTCACAACATATGGTACATTGGGAGCTGAGTACAAGAGATACGAAGCACTCTGGAAGAGGAAGGAGGAGCACCCGGAGTTGGAAATCAACGACGACAAGTACCAAAAGGATCTCCACTTCCTCGGCAAGAACTCCAAGTGGTACCGCGTTATCCTCGATGAAGCTCAGAACGTTAAAAATCAGAACACGAAGGCAGCGAAGGCTGTGGCTACTCTGCAGGCCGAGACACGCTTCTGTCTTACGGGTACTCCGATGATGAACGGTGTGCATGAGTTGCATAGTCTTATCCGCTTTCTGAGGATTAGACCTTACTGTGAGCAGACGGAATTCAACCAAGCCTTTGGTTGTCTGAAGAATGGTATTGTTTCTAGGGCGAAAATGGAGTTCGCAATGAGGAAGCTCCAAGCTCTCCTGAAGGCTATACTTCTTCGCCGTACCAAGGACTCCAAGATCGATGGTGAGCCGATTCTTCAACTTCCTCCAAAGACTGAGGAGGTTGTCCATGCTGTCTTCGATGAGGACCAGCAGGCTTACTACTCTATGTTGGAAGGCAAGGCAAAGGTCGCATTCAACAAGTACCTCAGGGCCGGAACGGTCGGCAAGAACTACTCCAGCATTCTGGTCCTGCTTCTTCGTCTCCGCCAAGCTGCTTGCCACCCACATCTTATCATGGAGTTCGACGAGGCGCCAATCAGCGGAGCTGACAAGGTCGCTCTGGCTAAGGGTCTGCCAGAAGCCACCGTCCTTCGTCTCAAAGCAGAGGAGGCTCCATTCGAATGTCCGATTTGCTACGATGCTCTTTTGAACCCGGTCTTCCCGCTTGATTGCTGTCATCCTACTTGCTCGGAGTGCTTTGTTAAGATTACGAGTCAGTATGACCCAAACGCGGAAGATGGACAGAACACGGCCAGATGCCCTACATGTCGCGGTTCTATCAATATGAACAGATGCATCGATTACGAGACTTTCAAGGACGTTCACATGGGCGGCGACGGCGCGAGAATCACTGAGTCGGAGGATGTGTCTGAGGATTCGGATGATTCGGGTGATACTGATGACTCCTCTGGTTTCTCGGATGGGGACGATGGTGACGATGCCATCGATGTTGATCGCAACGGAAACATCAGGAACTTTATTGTCGCCGACGACGAAGTCGAGGATGAGATTGGGACTGATGCAAGTGATGCCGAGAATACTGGTGCTGAAGCTCGCAGAATCGGGAAGGGAAAGCGCACTTCCAAAGTCTCGAAGTGCGTTCTGCCAACCCTCGACGACAGCGATGACGAGGACGATGCTAAGGTAGTCGCGCGCTGTCAAACCGATGGCTCCGACTCCGACTCCGAGACCGACGACCTGGACGCCAAGCCAAAGCCAAAGACCGAGGTGAAGGCCGTTGCATCTGCTTCCGTCAAGAGCGAAGTCAAGACCGAGGCTAGCGGCATCGAAACCGAAGTCAAAACCGAGGTCGAGTCGGAGCGTCACGTCATGCGCAACGTTGTTCACGAGGATTCCGACGACGACTTCATTCCCGAACACGCCGAGCTCCCTATCCCAACCCGTCAGCCAGGAGAGGTTTTCTACGAAGACCCAGAAGATGATTTTCTCCCGGAGAATCCTATCGCTGCGCTCCTTAAAGCTGAGGCTGAAGAGGGACCCCGCGGCCGCTCCGTCAGAAAGATTTCTAAGGCTCTTGAGAAGTCTAAGGCGACGGAGAAGAGACGCAAGGAGAGGAAGAAGCGCAATGCCGCTAAGAAGGCTGCGAAAGAGGGTGATAATGAGAAGGATTCACGCAAGCACCTTAACCTTGCGAAGTTGAAGAGGGAGGGCATGAGGAATGCTGGGGGAAGAGCGAAGTACATGCGTTACCTTAAAAAGAACTGGGTGACGTCTGCTAAGATCGATAAGTTGATGGAGATTCTTGAGAATACGGAGGAGGGGATCAAGACAATTGTGTTTTCGCAGTTTACTACCCTTCTTGATCTTTGCGAGATTCCGATCAGGAGGGCGAAGATGGGGATGGGGAGGTATGATGGCTCGATGAGCGCTGATCAGAGATTCGCGGCTGTGGAGAAGTTTATGACGAACGCGGATAGCAAGATCCTTCTTGTCTCCCTCAAGGCTGGTAATGCTGGTCTGAACTTAGTCGCAGGCTCCCAAGTCATCATCTTAGACCCGTTCTGGAACCCATTCGTCGAGATGCAAGCAGTCGACCGCGCGCACCGTATCGGACAGATGAGGCCAGTTAAGGTTCATCGCATCCTTGTCAAAGGAACCGTTGAGGATCGTATCATTGCTCTGCAGGAGAAGAAGAGGAAATTGGTGGAGTCTGCGCTCGATGAACACGCTTCCCGCCAGGTTGGACGTCTGGGTCAAGCGGAGCTCATCTACCTTTTCAACAACAATGAGGAGCGTGAGACGATGCAGAGCCGTCTTCCTTCGAGCAGACAGCTTGGTGCTGATGATGATGGTGATATTCCGATGGGCGTTATGGCAGGCTTAGGTGGCGCGAGTGGTATGGGACTCGGTGGTATGGGTGCGGGACCAAGCCTTTTCAGAAGCCTGAACGGCGCGGCACTTGCGGGACCTGGACCTGAACCAGCGTATCCTAACGCAAGCGCCTGTGCTCCTGGATCCAGCACACTGGGTCAGACGTGGAGGGATATGCCGAATCGCGCTGCTACCACCAACTCCCCATTTGCAACTTTTGGTGCTCCACCAGCTCCATCAACTCCAAGGTACACAGGATTGGAAAGACTGGGACCAGCGATTCCACCGGCCATGCCTCTGAATACGAATAGTAGTGGTGCAAACCCACGTACGTCGAACCCGCCAACGCAGACTTCTCCGATTATTAGCTTGGACTCGGATGAGGATAACTAATCGATCCGGCGCCTGCTGAAAGCGGATGAAGGATCGGAGACTGATATGGCGATCTTTGCTTGCCTTTTGCCTTTGCTTTCTACTACTTTGCACATGCTTTTCGGGACCTCTTGGTCGTATGGAGAGAAACTATATGGGAACCGAGAGGATATTTGCTTTTCGGTGCATATGAGATATGTGGCATGATGAGATGATGAGGTGGCTTTCTTTGCTTTGCATGTACGGCGAGGGCGGATGAGATGGTGTCATTGCTATGCATGTATCAGAGACGGATATGAGAAATGCATGGTAGAAGTGCATATATTACGAGGAAGATATGTTGGAGTTTCGATGGAATTTGCTTTCTCTAGATACCCTATAGAAATGAAGACTAATGTATAAATCAAGGTGCGAACCTAGCGAGCTCGAGAACATCGAGTATCGCACTTCCACCACGAGAATTCTCCGATCCACATCTTAAATACCTAAAATCAGTATAAAACCAAACTGAAGTGCGCCGCCAGATTTCCGACGCAACAACAAAGATGTCGGTCATGATAGAGACAATGGCGATCTGTGTGACTGCACCAACTGTTCCTAAAGGCGGCTTGAACTGGGGAAAGCGAGGTGGGAGGTTGTAGAAGATCCAAACATCCCGTCGGAGAGCGCCAGATATGAGGCATCATGAAACGGAAGCTCAGTCGTGGGTCAACGAGTATAGCCGGCTTCTGCAGCGCATGGAGGATACTATTAAGAAGGTGCACAGGAGGGAGATGGAGCTGAAGATGATGAGACTGGGTAGCGTAAGGCGACCAGAGTGAGAAAGGACCTGTCGGAGTGGAGGGAGAGGATTGTGGTTTGGGATGAAACGTTGGCCCAGGAGTAGGTGAGGGGGTTAAACGATACGAGGACTGCGCCAGTTGGTGCTGTGCCATCTCCTGCTCCAAATCCGCCAGGTACGACGACCTGGGAATCAGAAGAAAGCTCCAATCCAACACATAAACAGCTTGGGTCGGCAGTACATAAACTCAACATCCTTACGATTTTCGATGAAAACCGCAGGATACGAGCGGAGACCCCTGGGGCCATAGAATGAGCAAATGTCAATGTCAGGGTTGTGCGAAGGATCTTAAAGTGGTGGAAGGACTGAAGAAGGAGATGTGTGCTCTGAGACTGCGGATTGAAGTTGACGAGATGATGGACAGGATGGATGCTGTACCAATTGAGATGATGAAGAGATGGACTGAGGTCAGAAGGGATATTGCAGCTATGGGGACTCGTATCGATGATTTGACGAGGGGCATTTGCCTTGATGCGCCGGAGGAGGGCGAGTTGAGGGGTTTGAGAGAGAGGTTGGTGGATAGTGAGGAGGTGCCGAAGGGGATTGTGGAGGCGATGGAGGGGTGGGAGAAGGAGGCGAGGGTATTGAGAATCAGAATCCAGCGGCTTGAGGAGCGCTTGCAGAGTGCCACCGATGATGCGGATAAGGCTCGGCGACGCGGGAAACGAACAACATTGACGCTGCATAGAAACAACCTGTGCGAATGCAAAGAGTGCAAGATGCACTAAACCGGTCCATAAAGTACAATATCAGCTCCTTGGCGAGACGGTAAAGCTCCGACTACTAAGAGATGAGGCCGCAAGACAGGAGTTCTTGCGAGGTGCGCCAAAGGAATTGAAGGGGAAGTATAAGCAGGCGGATAAGCAGTTGCTGACGCAGCAGGAGAACGTTGCCATTATACTCTCCGCGGTGAACCACAGCTACTGTGGTATCGTCTCGCCAGTACTCCGTAGATGATTCAGAGTGAAGCCTGCTGCTCCCTGAAGATCATGTTTGGGGTTTGATGATCCAAGACGTCGATAACAATGATGGATCTATGGCAAGTTTAGGTATGTTTGATTTTCGTATAGCACACAGTAACAGCAACAGTAATCACTTGGAAAATGGTATATAATGACAACAATCGATGTTTCAAATGATAAAGCAATAATCTGTTCCACCCCGATCCGCTAAACTAACTGCTTGTCTCATCTATTCGTACCCGAAGACCGCCACATCCCGTTATCTTCCGGGTATTATGCGCAATACTATCTGTGCTTGAGGATGACTATGACTTACACTTCTTATGCTCTCTACTCCTCGCCGCCCATCAGTCGAAAGGTGGTCGGAGGTTATGAAATCGACTACATAAGTAAAGGGACACACTGTATCGATTGGGTTAGCATGTGATCTTATTGACGACAACCTTGAGGTCGAACAAATTATGTAGGACCGTCTAATACGTCCGCATATACTCCGTTGTCTCCGTCCCATTGAAGCCTCTTCCACAATTGGCACAGTATCCAGTGCTGAGGTCCGAGTCTGCGGACCGAATCTGCACCAGCTGCATATGATGCCGACGACTCTTCTGGTTCTTCCTGATTCGTGGCAGACGCTGAGCTTTTGCTCCATGCAATTTGCACAAAACTAACAGCCGGAAGTGGGCTCGTTCAAGCAACTTAGGCAGACGGATGTTAATTCGCTTGGGTGGCTGGGTGGGGCTGAAGCCCCTTCTTCTTCTTCTTCACTGGAAGAACCAGATTCGGAACTTGATGGTTCACCGACACGATTCGGTTTAGGTCTTATAAAGAGCGACTCATCCACAGTAGTAAAATCATCATCGTCAAACCCATCTGGCCCCAAATACTCCCACAACGTCGCTTTCTCCGTCCTCGTCTCCTTAAGATCAAACTCCAATTTCTCCAGCAAGCCGTCATAAAACTCCTCCGTTTTCTTCTCTCCTCCGCTGGCAGTGGCGTTCCGAGTGCTCCAAATCCAGACACCGTAATCTCGAAGCACTATATTCTCCATCATCACGTCCTCGAACTGTCGCGTGACAGTCACGTCCGTAATCTTCTTGACATGCTCTTTTTCTCTGTCTCCCCACCGCTTGCTGCGATAGTATTCCATGATCTCTAGGTCCGGGGGTTGAAACACCGGAAGAGTAAGGGAAAACTCTGGCGTCGTCGACCCCTCGTGTACCCATGGCGGCGGCCCATCGTCAAGCGTCTTCGCGTTTCCCTTCCTCCGTGCGGCTGATTGATTCACCCTCTTATCTTCTGCGTCCTCTTCTCCTCTTTCCCTCAACTGCGAGACTGCATTCGCTACCTCCTTCCCCTCTTCTCCGCTCGCCAAAACACTTCCACAAAGTCGCTCGGGCTTCTTAGGCACAGGCGGCGCCGTACGTTTTCCAGGCTGCGATATTTTAGCTCCAACTTTGTGATATTGTATGGACGATGTAAACTCGGTTAACGAGGATGCGCAAGTTGGGTATAGCGACTGCTGATATCCTAGCCCGTATTGCCAAGAAGATGGTTCGAGGTCGGGAAGCTGAGTGCGAGGTTATCTTCAGCTCAGTGACACAGGTACGAAGTACAAGATACTTCGTCAAGTGTCTTTTAATTCCTCAAAAGCGACCACAGCGATTTAGAGAGAGCCATCTGCCAGGAAGTTTACATAGGCAGCTTAATATATTATCAGACTCGTAATTTCTGAGATAGCTCGCTGAGGAAAGAAAACAATAATAGTCTATGCCTAACTCCATGCATCCGTATACTTTCTGACACTGCGCAACTCAAGATCCTGATGATGGTAGACCAATTTCAAGAGTCCTCGCCCATACATGCGAACACAGTAGGTATCAGCGACTTTTCTCATCTCAACATTGAAACCTCTGATCCTCCTTCCTTCTTAGACAGTGTCGCTGCCATTCGAGCTGACGGCCGCGCCGTCCGCCGTAGCATTTTTCTGCCTCACATTCTGCAAGTGAATCTGGTCCGCATCGTTGTCGATTCCGTGTCCAGCCGCTGACTCGGCGTCGGCAACCTTGCCCTGAAAGCAGACCGCCGGGTGGAAGGCATTTAGGGCCAAAACAGCAACCACCACCATAACACCTTCGAACGCGATGAAGAGGTTTTGCCGCTTGATAAGGTCGCCCGTCCAACCCTGAGCAAGTTCGGCGACACGATAAACCGAGCGCCAGAAAATGCAAATCGTCGCCAAAGTAAGCGCAGCAACAAAGCCCCTAAACGCAGTACTTTTTCTCAGCTGCACCAAGACTGGGTTCTGGTCGAATGCTGACTCGCCCATGGCCTTCTGGCGGCGGTAGGTGCGGATTGCAAAATCGAGGCTGAGGACGATGAAGGCGGTTAAGGTTGCGACTTGGAAGGCCAGGCCGGCGATCATGATGTTGTTCCCTAGAGTTGGGTCTTCCTCTGCGTGAGATTTTGCGGAGGCGACGCCGCCGCCGGCGGCTTGGAGGAGAAGTGAGGCTACGTCGCAAGGGATGAACTGTTTTGTGTTAGCCCGTACTCTTATTTTGATAGTGACACAGGATAGGGAAGGTAATAAGGCGATCGTACAATTCTGGTATACATCTCCGGCTTCAACCTCGAGTTCTCGGCCCCAAAAGCGCCCACAATGCGGCGCAGACACAGGTAGATACCTCCAGCCATGAATGCTGGTGCGATTGTGAGGCACACAATCTGCATCAAAAAACCGTCCTCTTTCCATTGATTATCCCAACTCATAATCCTCCCGACATACCCCATAATCTCCAAGAAAGTCCCCGACGCCAGCGCAAAAGTGAACGCCCAATCAGATTTCTTACTCCTCTTCCATGTTGAAACTGCCACGGCCATGAAGCCGATGAATGAGAGAGCGAAGAAGGCTAGGAAAGTGGCGTTGGCGGGCAGGGAGACTCGGTAAAAGTAGTAAGAGGTGTCAATCGGGCAGGTGTCGACGGTGCAGCTTTCGCGCAACGTTTTGCGCTCGTCTTGCGTTAGCGTCGACCAGATGGCGTCGAATTTTTCTTGGCTTGCTGGGTCGAGGCGTTTTGCGAGCGCGGAGGCGCCGGCGTAGAGGAAGGAGGCCATGTTGTGGTGTGAAGATGGAGGTGAAGGTGGAGGTGGAGGTGAAGGTGAGGAGTGGAGTAGACGTCTGCCTAAAGGGTAAAACCTTTGTGGGTATCAATGTCGGCCGCTTGCGGCTATGACAGATACTCTCTGTTACAATCGTTTGTCGCGTCGTCTCTATACGTCTTTGTCGTTTTATTTCGTTCTCGAACACACAGCCGCTGTTCAGGTTTCGAATAACTTGTAGTGTTTGGAAGAGGATTCGGAGATTGTCAAGAGCCGCAGTTGTCAAGATGTGTCAAAATATGGCAGCTTACACTATCAAAACAAGCGCCAACCTATACGGTATACGGTATACGGAATACGGATTACGCTCCAGAAGAGCGGATCGATGCTCTTAGCGCGCCGGGTTGGGCCCCAGATCTTTTCGCGGAGGTTTCGGCGAGTTACGGTTGGCGCCCAATGCGGGAGGGAGATTTCTTAGTGGGAGTATGTCAACGTCACCACTCTATAACTCCGTCTGTGCCCCTGAAATAGTATGTAGGGTGAACGACAGCAATGAAAGGATGAACGTGGTTAGATACAATCAAAGAACTTCGGAGACAATCCTTCCATCTCATCCGACTCCAACACATGAAACTTGTAGCATTTGCTTCGCCTCAGGAAGACCACGACCACGATACTCAAACACACAGGGATCCGTCGAATGTAAGATTTGGACTCCACAATCCCCGTCGCATTCCTCTTCTTCCAATTGGTCCCCTCTCACCACAGCCCGATCTGTGGGTTAATTTACCGCGTATATCATCTCGGCAGGAGGTGGACAGTTGCTTGGCATCGAGTGACGGCATCGAGTGGCCCGCGATATCGCCCGAACAGTTTTGTTTCAGAACGGTAAGCGGAGCGAAACAATCTCAACGCAGACCACGAGCCTACTGCAGCTGCTTAATTCCGATGTCTCACTTACAAAGCTTTCCAAGAGGTGGAATGCTCACATCTTGTACCTGAACCCGACTCGCAGCACACGGAATAAACCCAGAAATGCCGAATTGCTTGTGTCAGATTAGGCCTTCATAGCCGATTGGCTATGAAGGCCTAAGTACCCTTTAGACACTAGCACGAAGTGCGCCAACCACGTTTTTCGCAATTAAAATACTCTTCCCTTCTTCAGTTCTCCTACTGCCACCCGTCGTTGGAGACCTGCTTCATATCACTCATAAATCTCGGGCAATACGCTCCCTCCAACTAACATTATGAAACCAGCTGTCCTCAATCGCGTCTAAAAGTCCGCGCGGAGGTACTGTACCTTTCCGCGACTTGCGACCCCGGAGAGTTTTGAGTCAGCATTCGCCTTGTTCTCGTCAATGTCAACACGTGCCCGCGTGCTCCATTTGGCCAAGTTACGTGGAAGATGCACAGCCTCAATGAGGTGACACGTGGAGTCCCATCCATTCAGACGGCTTGTTGGGAATTAACGGAGCTGCCAATATCACTTGGGCAAATAGGTCGAGTCTGGGCAGTGAGGAAAACGCTAGGAAGTCTCGGTGAAATAAGTGATGCTTCCTTATGTTGTGAGGATATGGAGTCCCGACCGAGAAGGAACATTGAAAAAATTATGGTGAAGCATGCGGGGTTTTCTCGAATATTGAGAACTTGGAATTGGTCGCCATAGAGATCGTAGGCATTTTGCTCGTATTATGAGCGTCGGCGTTTGGTAATGCGGCTGTCGTTGAATCTTTCTCTATTGTCGATCTTTCGTATTTTCTTGTGTCTTGCTCGTATTTGGTTTCTCGTCGCTGTGTGCGCTGCTTAATATGTTGTTCTGCTTACCGTAGATGATTCTATATGTTATTTTCTGTGATTTATTTTGTCTATATGATGCCTGAGTACTGAGGTGGGGGGAGAGGCCAGTTCACCTCCTCTAAACGTGGCATCTCCGAGTGATCCAAGTCCCAGACACAGCACACCTCAATGGTCTACGTGCCGTGAAGGTCGACAGCAAAGGATGTCCAAGAGAGCCAGATTCAATTTGCAGGCCAATCCACAGACTGCATGCGCCACATTTGCTACCACGATACTGCTTGAAAGTCGTTCGGCCGCCCAGCTGAGTCGATGTTTTGTCTCAGTAATATGCAATGTTCCTGGGAATTTCGATAGCAGAACTAAAGATCGTTTATCCATCGCCTACCGTCAGCAACGCTAAACTCGTGGTCTCCATTCAGATGTACCCGAAACCACTTCTAGCTCGTTGTCAGGAACTCGCAGTCTTTGCACGCGAAGCCGTCATGAGATGGTTTGCTAAGAATGAAGGCCTGAGCACCCGAGCACCCTATATGCTCTCATGTCCACCGCTCCATTACTCAAAGAAACACCATCTTGGATCAATAACTAGCATGACCCCAGCCTCTCCACAGTGTTCTTGAAACCCTGAACACCGACCACAATATCCAGGCTTGGAGACGGCTCAAACTATTTTTCATCCATGGGAGCTACCTGCTCAAATCAAATCGTCTTCCGAGTGGGCAAGCGGAAACGGCGATAATAGTGCCACTGCATGGTAAACAGACAATTCCTATGTTGACAAGGACATGGGGCCTGGAATGCCGACGCCACTGACGGGATGCTTTGTTTGTTGGGCAGGTGATCGTTGCCAGGGACCATGATGGTGCAGGGCCAATGCTTGAAATGATGTGGACATCAACCATTGAAATAGGCATGTGGAGGGACGCCTTCATTATCGCGGCAGACATAGCCAGGTGGTCTCAAATGAGCCACAACCAGGTGGTGGTCATGCTTCAAGAATTATGTGACTGGGCTTTACATCACCAACAATCTCACACACAGTACCTGCTAACTTAAACAATAAATTAAAAGAAAGTATCTGTCGTTCTGACTCGGAATGGGAGATTGGATGCGGGAAACGAGTTAAGAGAAGGCAGTCAAGGGGTGTTTCTTGTATCAATCACCTTCATAATCTATTGGCCTTGAGTTTACGACGACGGCAAGTCTGAACGAATCAGCCCTCAGCCCTCAGCCCTCTGCCAACGCCAACACTTAGCGCTTAGTCTGAGCAAACTGGGAGGAGGTTGGTGTGCAGCGCCTAGTACGTCTCGTAAGTAATCTACCAAGGTGCGCACCATGATCTGTTGATTCTTGGCGATTTTTGTGACCCAGAAGAATTTGGATGGAATACTGGTGCTAAACATTGTCATCGTGCAGTTTGCGTCTTCACTTTTGCACTTGAAGCCGCCGCACGTTGGTGATAAATGGGAAATGGGTTACGGTTTCTAGTCTCAGAAAGGCGTGTTGGACGACGGCGAGGCCGTGGAGCTTGATGCTATTTATATGTGACTTACAATAAACCTTTTTTGGCCGAGACATAGGACCGATCGTCTGGTTATAGGACGGGGTAGGAGTATATTGAGAAGGTAGCAAAATAGGCTAGGCATCATCATTTGGCCCGGTGTAAGTAAGGAATATATTGCTGTGACAGATGGTTATCTCTTCAAAACAGGAAGCTACAAGTGACTTACAAGTTACCAAATGTCGTGTACCATCCACGCTCACAATCCAAGTCCTCCACCCACGTCCACCATCCACATTCCACCATTCACATCCACACGTCCAAACTTCAACCCATTGTCTCTTTTCTGTGTTGACTACATTCATTGCCTTCGCCTGTACCGTCGCCACAGAAGGAAAGGGTTGCCATATAGTACATTGCCCTCAATGACCAGCATACGAGATAAGACTTCGAGGTTTTAAAGTAATGGTCGCAGCGTCGCACCTCTATTGTCTCGTGTCTCCAGCCTGCAGCTATGATTAGGAAATGTTTGCACACATAAGTTGAAGCACAACTTACTCAGTCCTATAACACCGCATGACATGTTTGTCATGCGGTGTTATAGGATTTCTCTGTTGATGTAGAGAAAAAGGTACCCTGGTTCTTTTCAACCGGAACCAAGGCACGCTCCAACTACTCATTGGAGAGGACCTTCTTTAGCTAGGACATAAGACTAAGGTTTTGGATATGGTATGGGATGAGAGTATATTAAACAGGTAGACGAATGGGCTGGAAGTGATAGGTAAGGACGCATAATAACACGAGATGTATTTTTTGGAATATGGATTGTGATAAATAGGAACCAGGTTACGGTTTGTGGTTTATGACGGTTAGCTAGATACGGTTTGAGTGCTGAGAAATGGGAGTAGGCGACGGTCTCTTCAAAAATGAGAGGCTAGATGTGAATTACAAGTTGCGAATTACCCACTACCATACACATCCACCATCCACCGTCCACTGTTCGTCCTTCCCCACTAATCTATAAGCAGTATTCGGTAAATAGTGTTCTCCAAAGTTAGCACAGGTGAGCCGAAACTAGGAACAAAGCAACGTCCTGCCGTCATGGAATCCCTGGAAGTACCACAAGAGTTGCTAAAAAATTGTATTTCCTTTACAAGTTGCCAGTTCACCGTCTACGGTTCCGTTCTTTCTGTTTCAGGTTAAGGAAGTCCCATTCCGTAATCACTTCCCCTAAAACAGAGGTTAAGTCGCCATCCATCGGTTCGTCAGGGGCGTATTGGGGTAATGCAGGGAAAATATGGGAAAATATGGGAAATGTTAGGAAAAGGTGTCTGATGTATCGATGGCAACGATGGTTTATTACCACTAAACCACCGATGCTTAATGCTTGGGCTTGCCTATTGGGGCCTATATTGACGCAAAAACGCGGAAGAAACAGAACGAGGACGGGGCGATTGGGTTTTGGTTTTTTAGTGTCGGAAAATTGTTGTCACATCGCCGGCAGACGCGGGCGTGGCGCGACTCCGTCGCAAAAGTTGCCGATGCCAATCCATCAAGGTCTTTCCACTCAGGTCTCCTAAATACACCACTCGCGAATAACGCCCTATCACACGAAGGAGGGTTCGAAAATTTCCAGCCAAACCTAAGAAACATCTGCAGTTGGTCTCCGCATTTTGAACACAACTTCAACCGAATCGAATCACTTCAATCTGCCCAAAGCAATCAACACACTACACGCCACAATGCCCTCCTCCTGCAAAGACATCCGCGACGCTCTGGCCCTCTGCCTGCAAAGTTCCGACTGTATCATGATCCAACGACACACGCCCTCTGAATGTCTCCGCCCGCCACTCTCCCAAACCCTGCCCACAAAATGTCAACAACTCCAAAAAGGCTACGCAGAGTGCAAGCGCGGGATGGTGGACATGCGGAAGCGCTTCAGAGGCAACCAGCCGATTTCGGTCGGCCAGAAGGATATAGAGGAGGTTGCGGGGAAGAAGAAGGCGAGGGAGGAGGAGAGGAGTGGGCAGTTGTATGCTGGAAAGAGTGCGTTTGGGTCTACGGCAAGGAAGACGGATGGGTATGAGCCGGAGCCGGAGGATTGGAAGGAGGCAGAGAACAGGAAGTACCGCGAGAGCAAGTAAACCTGCGTTCGGTGCTTGAGATATGCTGGGCGCTGTATGCGAGAGAGCTGAGGCGCCACTCGACGTTGAGGGTGGCGTGGAAGGGAAGCCAAGGCCGGGGCTGGCGAACCGTCATGCTGGATAGGGAGGCAGATATCGAGCGCTCGAGCCAGCTACATTCATTCAGTGATAGTGCCACAAAGTTGAAGCGTATCAGGAGCCGGCTTTTCTGCTGAGACTGCTCGCCTCCGAGACCGGAATTTAACCGGCGGCGGTTCGCCTGAATGACAAGATGGAGAGGCGAGAGCAGAGAAGCAGCGCATAGCTGGTGGTTGGATGTTTGGGGGGAGCATTTGTCGCATAATGCTGATCATGCGCAAACAGAATAATTGGATAGAGCATTAGAAGCCGGCGTTACACAGCATTTGTACCATATCAATGTATCATAAGCATTGTATCATACTATCACCACACTCAATTCCAATCGATGAACTAGCTGGGCCGATTTTGATCAAGCATTCTATGATTTGGATGTCTTATTCTTACACTAACCGGCTGATCTATTGCGACTTCTTCAACATAACCGCAGCCTTTGGCGGAGCAGACCACAACCAAATTGCAACAAAAGCGATCCAGCCCCCAATCGTCACACCCACACCACCAATCCACGGCCACGCGGCCGAGATAGTCCACGACCTGTCCCACTCATCGTGCGCAAAGTGGCGCACGGTAACAGTGTTCTTCTCCTCCACGGTCGTCAAGAATGGTCTTCTGTACTCGACGTAGAAGTTGAAGATGCCGTGCTGATCCGGCGTCTTGAACTGCGTGCTGAAGATGCTGGAGTATGGAGTTTGGTGAGTGATTGGAAGCGAGAGGCGGTGGAAGGGGGAGAGCATGGAGAACTCGAGTTGGACGGAGTCGCCGGTTGGTGGGATGTATGGGATCCACTTGTCGTAGATGTACTCGGAGAGTTCGATAGCGTAAGACTATGTTCGGGTTAGGCCTACTCAGAGTCGCCAGACGGAGATCAATCAAATATAAATGGATACCTACAACTTCGTTCTTAACCCTGTAAATCTTCGGGTTCAAATCTGTCGCATTCATCGTCTCCCCCTCGTCCAAGAAGTGCGTAATGCTGCCAACCTGCAAGACACCAAGCTCCTTGAAAGCCCACGCCGAGACTTCCTTAGCAAACTCTTCGTTCGCGGTCTTCCTCTTCTCGGCACCAGCTGGCTGAACCTCAGCGCCAAACCAATCATCCTCAAGCATCTCGGCAGCGCCCAGCACAGTGAATCTTGCCGAGTTCCTTGCTTGCATGGAGCTGATTAAGTTGAGCTGGGCACCAACACCGAATGGATCATCGGAGCCCTCTGCCTCCTCCTTGGGGGAGTAGCTGTATGCTGTTCTTGGTGCGCGGAGGATTGGTGTCAACAGTGGTGAAGCATTGCCCAGAAGCTGTCCGACACCGTGTGGGAAAGCGAGGATATCCTTGTTGCCGTCCTTGCCGCCGAAGTAGTTCTTGACACCGTCTCTCAAGGCCGACGGCCTTGGAACGAGGACGACATCGTGAGTTTCTGCTGCGCTGACGGTGTCGTAGTTGAAGTGGTCAACAAGCAGAGAGGAGCGGTCGGTTGGGAGGTGGATGTCGAGCTCGAGAAGGAGGGAAACCAAACCGGCTGGTGTTGGGTGGTTTGACGAGAGGGCAAGGAGGATGTTTCCGTTCTCATTGATGAATTTGAGGAGTAGTTGGGGTGTGAGAGATGGTCCTAAGCCCTTCGCTTTGGCAGGGAGAACGAGGAGGTGGTCGTAGGCGCGCTCGCCGAGGGTGAAGAGGGCGAGCGAGTCGGATTTTGGGGTCTCGTAAGTTATGTCGAAGCCGCGTTCTAGGTCGAGCGGTTAGCTTGAATTCATGCAACAACAACTATACCACACATAGGCAGTTCAATCGCAACATATTTTGTGAATGCTGCACTTACGCTTCAAACCTCCAAAGAAACGTCCATACTTCTCCTTCTCCTGCAGCTCGCCAAGAACAACCAGTAACCGGTTCCCAGTCGTGCTAACTGCACTAACCAAGGCTATCAAGCCGAGCAGTATTATAGAGTATAGGACTCTCATTTTGTTGTTTTGGTCGCGAGATATTTCGCTATCAATCGCAGCTCCAGGCTTCAAGCTTCACTGGGGAGACGTGGCACCGGTACCCGCCAGGCCTGACAGGGGTCGGTCGAAAGTTGAACCGGTCGCGAAGCGTTCCCAGGACTCCTCGACATCAGCACTCGCGCGAGGACGAGCTATACCACGCTTTGAGCAATTGAGTCGCGGCAACACCATGTAAGTAGCATCTTTTACACCGCACTCGTCTCCTTTTCGACGCTGTGTTTACGCGCCCGCGGTGGTACATTGGGAACCTTGGCTAACGTGGCGTCGTCACAGACACAATGTCCGTTCCACGCTTCTTCCAGCAGCCGCTGAAGTACCTCCACTGGGCCGCCATCGAGAAGCCAGCCATCTTCTACTCTATCATCATCGGTGCCTGTGGTCCTCTTTGCGTCTTCACTGTCCCACCAATCCGCAGAATGCTCGGTGATGGACCAAGGCCGCCTGTCCCATTCACTTATCCTGGTACGTTTTACCGCCATGAGGAATCATAAGGAGATTTTCGGCATTTTGAGGGCATGGTCGAGTGTGGCGATGGAGACGATATCCGAGAAACGATGGTCAAAGATGAGGCCAGAGGGATTACGCCATAGGATGTGCGTATTTGAAAGAGTCCATGCTGACAATATGTTCCAGTCCCAGCTGGCACAAGAAAGCAGCTTCAAACCACCTACGATGATCCACAATAGACTACCCGTTTAGCACGAACGAGGAGAAGAGAAGGAGGAGGAGAACACCAATCCGCATAAAGAGGATAAGGCTGTGCTGTTGTACATATCACTACGCAGAGGAGAATGGAAGAAGCAAAAAACACAATCACACTCAATCTGAATCGCCAACGCTTCCTCGGAGATTTTAGCATAGACACCTACACCGCCCTGTGCATCCACGAAGAAGTCTTTTCCGTGCATGGTGCGACTCTGGAAGGGCAAGGCTCAAACGAAAGCAGGCGAAAGCGATGGATGTTATTGTGCCTACTGTGAGGATGCGACTCTCTAGGCCCTATATGCTAATCGGTTTTTGCATAAACATATCAACTTATGGGTAAGTTCTCGCACGCTTTTTGCCGTGAAGTCTCTGCCATTTCCTGTTAGCGTTTGATAACGCAAGAAACAGGAACGTCGAAGCTCAATCTGGAACCACTTTCTAAGCATCAGGCATCTCGTGCCGGCCTCGCCTGCTAATCGGTTTTTGTGACTAGTTTTCAATTTCGATGTTGATTTCGATGTCAATATTTAGATTCCCGAGGTCGGTAGTGGTTATGCAAATCGGTTTTCAGGTTTTTGTCCTTCCCAGTTTCAACTTCATAGCCGATCTCGACGCCAATAACCAAGTTATGTATAAGACCAAGAGTTATGTTGCTATTTTACTTTCAATTGCATGTTTAGTGAACTCAAAAGTAACTCAGACCCGCAATCACGCTCATGAGCCCCAGTGCTGTATGAGTACTACAGTAACCGGCTTGTCACCGTCCAAAGGTGGGGTTGATTCGTCAGCTCCCGATGCGTGACGTAGCGGGGTGAACGAATAAACCCTCCGGGTACTTTTATATCAAGACTCTTTACCTCTTCTACCATTTAATCTTCATATTTCCCGCATCCACATCTCATAATAATTGTATTTACAATCAATTTACGCTTCCAAGAATTCAATTGGCACCCAATACCACGAACGACACCAACAATTACTACAACACTTCAACCAAACATCACATACACATCAGCCAGTTAACGCCACCCAAAATGGACAACTTCAAGAACGCCGCCGCCTCCGCCGCCACTGCAGCCAGCAACACCGCCCAGGCCGCCTACCAAAACGCCCCAAGCGCCGAGACCCTCAAAAACGTCGCCAGCCAGGCCACCTCGAGGGTCCAGAGCGCTGCCGCCAATGTCACTCAAGAAACCAACACTGGCGTCCACGTCCAAGTTCCAGACTCAAACTACCCACCGGCCATCTCATTCCGTGAGATTGTTGGTGCGCCGGTTACGAAAGCCAGCACTGACGATTCGATCTTGATTATCATCGATGCGCAGAATGAGTAAGGCCCACCAAGCAGTTTTAGATCGTTTTGATTGGGAGAAATACTGACATGAAAAAGGTACGCCGAGGGCAAACTCACCGTGCGCAATATTACATACACAAGGGCCGCAATCGCCGCCCTCCTCGAGAAGTATCGCCTCAAGAACGCACCAATCATCCACATTCTCCACGACACACCACAAGGCGCACCAGTTTTCACCCCAGGCACCCGCTTGGCAGAGGAGTTTGAGGAACTGAGACCAAAGCTTCCAACCAAGGGACCACAGGATATCATTCAGTCTACTATCTCGGCAGATCCTCTTGATGCACCGGCGCAGGAGTTTAGAGGCGTGAAGGAGAGCAAGGAGGTGACGGTGCATAAGCAGTTCCCGGGTGCATTTACTGGTACCAACCTCGAGGAGCTTATTAGAGGATTTGGACGTAATAAGGTTGTTGTTACTGGATACATGGCGCACGTCTGCGTGTCTACCACTACGCGACAGGCTGCCGAGAGAGGACTTGAGGTTGTCGTCTGCGGAGACGCGGTATCGGATCGTGACATTCCAGTCGGCAGTGGAGTTGACGGGCAGGGTCGCAAGGTACAAGCCAGTGGCATCGGTGGTGCTGCCGGCCCGGTGAAGGCTGTCATTTCGGGCGAAGATTTGACCGCGACTGTGCTTGCAGAGTTGGAAGATGGGTTCGCTACCGTGCTCCCAAGCAGTGCTATTGTCTAAATTCTGTTCCGGGCGTTGAGAGTCCAATAATCTAGCAAGCGTCATCATAGCATTTGAAAATCCCAATTTCAGCCTCCTCCCCGTTCAATCGGCAGAATGTTAATCGATTTCGAAGAGGACGCGCGGACTGTGTCGTTTTGTGTTTTCAATTTGCTAATTGTAATTTAGACCAATAATAGCGTGTTGAAACCGGTCGGCGTTTGCGCTGTTTCCTGTTGGTAGGTTATTCTGATGCCGCCCTTGTGTTACGCTGCTGGATTAGTTACGCACAAGAATAGCGTACTCGATCGGCGGAATAGAAGTCCAGGCCAGATGCGTTCGGTGAGTGATAACATAGCCTTCGTGGAGTGAATCTTTGACGTGCATCGGAAGCACGGTGCGGTTATCATAACTACACATGCGCGATCCCAGACCATCCATAGATATCCCTTTTCCGACAGAGATTCGTGTGCGCATGACGGGCTTTTCGAGGACGAGGAGGGACACCCCGCAGATACGCTTAGTGGGATCTGCGACCGAGCGAAGGCCTTTGAAGAAGTCAATCATTGGCGGGGGGCACCGTAGTTGCACAGAGCGTCGAGCAGCTCGGCAGCGAACGACAATGGGATCTTCTCAATGGGGACGTCGAGGTGGTGAGTAGAAGTGGACGTCACAGAGTAACAGTCTGGTAGAGAAAGGATGGAGTTAAGGCAGCTCCAGAGGTCCCGAGGAGTGCGATGACGAGGTTGAGGAGAGTTGGATCAAGCGCTGGTGCCATCTTCATCTTGTTAGGTCGAGGTTATAGTGGATATATATATTATCGTATATATGGGTGTTATAGGGAGATTCAAACGTGTGTGTGAACGTGAGGAGTCCTCCATTTTTGCCTTCGCTGGGTTGTGTGCCGCACTTAGCGTGCCCCCCATCTTGATGGTTGATGTCCCAATTCTGAAAGAGCGCTCAACGACGGTGGCACAGACGCCGATATGTGCCATGTATCCCCTACCAACAACATTCCCAAGAGAAAAACCGGACACCTCTTGACCTCGGTCTAGCTAACATTCTCACATTCAATGAAGTACAAAATTACGAGGTAGGTTGAAATGATCCTGGCGCTTCACAACCGGTTGGCATCCACGACTACCGGAGTGTACCGTGTGTTCTTAATCGGACTTGGCGCCAGCAACTGGTTGGTGAATGGGTGGACGAGTTTTGACTTGATGATCTGAGTACTGCTAGAGAAGAGTGACTCGTGGATAGGAGATATTCTCATATACCCACCTCCTTCACGCCCTCTGTCAACTGCTCGATCCCAATCTCTTCCGCCTTCGGTTCCGTCTTTTCTTCCTTCTCATCTTTCACCTCCTTCTCCTTCTGGCCCTCTTCCTCCTCCCTTTCCTTCCTGGCGTACACCACCGTCTCAGCAAAACAATTCCCATACCCCGGCATCACACCTCTCTCCTCCATCTCCTCATACAACTCTTGTATCCTCGGGTACCCCACCGTCAACGAATTCCCATCATCCTTCCCCTTCAACGCATTCCCTATCAGCCACCCAGGCGTCTTCCCCAGCGCCCGAATATTATCATAAATCTCCGGGTAGCAGTGTATAGCATAAACCAGCGTGTAGGGACCAATGTGTGAATAAGCTTCTGGGTCGTCGACGACAGTGTGGTTCAACGAGGCGAGGAAGGAGGTATCGAGGGGTGTGAAGGCGGGGTCTTGTTGGATGATTTGTATCTCTTTCTTTTCCATTGACGTCGGGGAGGGGGTGCTCGCTGCGCTCGCGTCGGTCTTTCCGATACCCTCAAGTATGGTATAAAGAGCAGCAAGCTGCGTCATACAACTCCTACTAAACTGCTCCTCATGCGCTTGAAAAGTGCCCAATCCCAACACCACCACATTCTCCACATTGTCAAGGCCGAGTTTCAGTGCCGATTGTTCCAACTTCCCAGCCGCTTCACTCTTCCGCCACGCCTCCTTCCGAACTGCATACTGCTCCCTTATCTCTTCTAAAGTCTTCCGCGTATACTGATATGAGCCAATGCTGAAATCCCCCCCCGCTTTCAAGGCTGTTTTTAGGGACGCTTTGCTGTTGCCTTTCTTTTGGGTGCGACCGCCTATTACGTGGGCCCAACCGTCGGAGTCTTCTATGATTTGTCGTTTTATTGTCGTGGGTTTGGTGCATGAGGGTTTGAGATGGGAGGGGTTGTTTGTGTGTGGCATTATGGTGGTTGGGGAAGTGGGTAGGGCTCGAGAGGTGTGGAGAGGTTGTGAGAAGTGGGATGTGGTCGGGGTAAGGGCGTATAGGGAGAGGAATTGATGCGATTATGTTGTCGAATTATGAAAACCAAAGCACAAGAGCTAAAGCTTAAATGACGCTTGTTTCGTTGTTGATAGCTGGAGTCGGGAAGTCAGAGCTTGTGCTTGTCCAGCTGGGTGCATGACGAGCTTTTGTTGCTGTTAGATGGCAGAATTCAAGATAAGATCTTATCTTTCAGACCGCCTTAATCAGTGATTGTTCTCAGTGAGCGCCACCTCCACATCTTCACTTTAGCAGTCCCACCGTCTCGATACCCTATGCATTATGAGTATGAACGAGGCCGCGATGAAAAGAGTCACAGTGGCGTGAGACCGATGTTAAAATGAAGTCAAGGATACATTCAGCTTCTCTACTAGTAGCAGGATACAGTGCTTGGAATAATCAATGTGAGCCCTTCAGACATGAATGCAAGCCAAAGACAGCCTCGTACTCACTGGATAGAAATTGTCGAGTCTCGCCAATGCATAACAACGCCATAGTCATCACGACAGCAACCTCTCCGTCCACGAATGCACGAATACACGAATACTCGTCATAGGGTGTAGACCCGGCACCAAGCGGACCAAGGCCGTCTTCCCGCATCTTTTGGTTAAGAGAGGGCCAACTACTGGCTGCGGCCCTCATTGTGACACCCGCTGTGCAGAGTGGAACAATCTTTGTTACTGTGTCAGGCATGGCATATGAATTCCCGCATGGCCGCTCGCGAATTCCGGCCGTCGTCCTCTGCCACCCATCGTGGGAGACATCTGAGGATCTTATCTGGACCTCTTGGGCCCAGCCATGCTGTCATCAGGGACCGAGTTCGTCGGAGTCGACCATTTACGAGTACTGTGCCCACTACTGCACTGGAGTTGAAACATCCGCCAACCACCCTTCTCCCCGCGATCCCTGTAGATATCCTACGCTGGGGTGTCCCAGTCTCTTCATCTTCCCGAGCACACACCCCGTTTGAGAAGTGCTGGAGTTTAAGAGTTTCTGCTCCCCACTACCCACCACCGACCACTCACCACTCTGGCATTGATGAGGGAAAAGCATACTCCGAACTCGCGACATTTCACCCACGTCATCTTTTAGCCGAATATTTCTTGTCGTTAAACACTACTCTGTACTCTGTACTATATATCCTAGTCATTGCTCTCGTCGCGTTCTTTTATATCTCTTCTATGACAAACTTCTCTTGTGTTTGGGCCTGTAACGACGCTGAAGGGACGCTACTACGCCCAGTCGTCTCGTGCCTCGTGCCTCGTCCATCTCGCCATCTCTACATCTGTCTCGCCGAGCCTGCTACGTGTTGCTTGCCACACCACAATAGGTATGATTTCATGTGACGACGGCAGGCAACTTCGTTCCGTCCATTTCATGCTGGCAAAGTTGTAAATTTGAAAATGTCTACCGAATCCTCCATGGAGGTTAACTTGCGCATGAGCGACGACGAGGGCTCATACGTCCCGCAACGAGCAAAAGCTGCTGCCCAGGTACGCTGCTTGTCTGCTACCCAGAAACCTTAATGCAAAAATATCAAATACATGGTCACTAACACCACCATTACATAAAGGCCTGTCAAACATGCCGAGTCCGCAAAGTCAAGTGCGATGAGGAGAGACCACGCTGCGGCGTCTGTCGACGTCTAAAGACCAAATGTGAATATCGAGAGCCTAAGCCAACAAAGTACACCCCCTGCTTTTACCATTCTGCTTATGTCGCGCGAGCGAGGCATCCTTCTTGGTCCTGTCAATACGATCATGTCTTTCCAGCCGGATGCTAACCAGTTTGCGCGCGTAGAAAGGATAAGACTCTCCTCTATTTGTTGGAAACACTAAAGACGATCGAGTCAAAAGTCGATACGCTGGCCTCGAGCTACGATGCACATCAAACTGTCTCCAGCCAGTACCGGCCACCTCAGCATATCTCACCTTTAACCGGACCACCTGTCGGTGCCGGCGATGTACAAGCTAAACTGGACGAGAGTCCCTGCCAAAGCAAGTTACCTTCGTTCACCACAAGCTTGGGCTTTAGCTCCATGGTGGTGTCGCCTTCAAAACCTTTGGGTGCGTCCGGTTCTTTCAGCACAGCCCCGACACTGCAAGCTTCCACGACGCCGGAAAAGATCGAAGCCCGAAAGCTCTTACAGTGGCCCGTTGTCCGGCAGATGCTTATCGAGGGAAATATCCCGATGGACATCATCAACGCTCAAGACATACCCGTTGAGAAATGGATCATGGATATATCGGCCAATATGGACGATGATATACAGAATATACCGCCAATCTCGTTTGAGCAAAATCAAATGTGGAATTCGGCGACAATAATCCTTACACCTGCCCGGGTAATTGAACTTGTAGTCCACTACTTCGACAGCTTTCATCGTATGTATCCGATATTAGATCAATGCTACTTCGGGGAAGTTGTGTTACCAAAAGCCCAGGCGAATAACTTCGATCCGTCCGATCAGCATACAACGTTGTTACTACTGGTGCTGGCCCTTGGAACTGTTGCACATGATGGCGTCCATGCGCAACCTATACTGGAGCCCAACACATGTAGGGAGACGGGAGTACGAGGCGGTGATATCCATTTGCCTCCTGGGTATGCATATGTACATGAAGCAAAGAAGAGACTTGGACTGGCATTAACCAATCATGATCTAATAACTCTGCAATCCTTTCTTCTACTGGCGTAAGTGCAGACCATTGCTATGCTCATAGTGGAAGCTAATCTTCTTTTAGGTTGTATTATGCACAAATCTCTAGAAACATGGTACGTTTTTGCGCCTAGGGCTAGTATTGTTGACTAACCGGTTTATAGGATTATTGGCGTACGACCATGTTGGCAGCGACACTATCTAAAGCCTTAGTTCCGACGTACGCTTGCCGAAATCCTTACTGTACTCTAAGCTGACTGGTTGGTTATACACAGAGTCGTCAACTGGGACTCATTCGAGAGCAACACAATATCACTGACATTCTGGATGTGTATTCTCATGGAAGGGTGCGTCCTGTCGACTTCAAGCTCAGGTCCATTTTAACTGGTGTCCAGAGGCCTTACCACCGAACTCGGTGTCTCGCCCACAGGCATCACCGACTTGGCAAGTTCAGTTAACCTGCCACGCTGGCTGCCTTACCAAACGGGAGTCGAGCCTGGGCCACTGGATTTACTCTCCCACTACCACTTTTTAGCGCAGGTCAGCTTGCGCTCCCACATAACCCGCATCCAAGACTCTATAAAAACCTTCCGTTCGTGCGTCTAAACCGGATAGCAAGACCACCTCTCACACACTCCAGGTGACCCTTCAAATTACCCCGCAGGCGAAGCCCTCACCCACCCCAAGGTGACCCACGTCCTCCTCGACGCGCTCCAACGCTGGCGGCAGCTCCTGCCCGGGCCCCTCCAGCGCCTGCAATGGGACGAAAATCTGCCGCGGCACCCGGAATCCTTTCGCGACAGCCTTCGCGTCAATTGGTTCGAGCCTTACGAAGGCGTACTCCGCGTAACAGGCGCGTTCGCAAACATCGACGCGATCCTCGATGCGGCGCTACGGACACGGTACAAGTACGCGCAGTACCTGATTTGGCGTCCTTTTCTGTTCAATATTTTGCATTACCCGTTGGGGAGCAACGAGGCGGATTTAGAGGGCGCGATGAAGGCGTTGAAGGCTATTAGTTTGTGGCCGTTGACCCATCCGGTTTTTAATGATCAGAGGAGGTTACTGCCGCATTTGTATGAGTATAGTCATACGATTTTTGGGATTTTGCTGCTGTTGAAGGCGGCGGAGGGGAATGGGCCGTTGGTAGATGCTATGAAGGTTGCGACGGGCGGTGCACCCCCTACGTCCGGGATTGAGGGGATAGAGCTTAATCCAGGCGATAATTGGCAGTGCCTCTCCGAGGAGCTGGAGGTTAGTAAGAGGTGCTTTTTGGCGTGGATGAAGGATATGCAGGTTGTGCATCCGGTGGCGGCGTGGTGTATGGGGACTTTGAGACAGGTGTATAATGTTGATTGAGGGAGGGATGGAATGGACTTTAGGAGGAAGTATATCGAAAAGCCTCTCAAAGGGAAGGAGATTGTAAACTTTAATATGGTGCAAACTGGTTAGTTAGACTCTGGGAGCCTGCACTGCGGCATAAGCTTAGGATATCTTCCGGGACTCAGGTCAGGCGCCAATTAGTGGAGAGCATAGCCTGGCACACACTAGAGGCGCACCGAAATAAATAAAAAGTTATAGCATGCTGTACGCCACGGCAGTGTGCCTCCCACCCAGACTTCGTGGCTTTCTGCATGTAATTCAAGAGGTGAGGTCCCTAATCGGAGGAGGCGGAGCTGCCACCGTCGCATAGGGCGCTTCGACGGAGAGAGCCTCCGTGACCAATAACGCTGGCCGTGGTCGTTTTCCCCACTTCGTCAAAGGAGGCGGAGGAATGTCGCGGCCTTGGCGGCTGGGGAAGAACGATATTAAATACACGGGTTTGATTCGATGGCCGTTAATTAGAGGGATTTTAAGCTGCTCGGACCTGATCTGTAAATGCCTTTTCGGTTATTCTCTTGTGTGAATCAGGTCGGAAACTTGGATTTTCCGACGTCAGGTGGTCTTGCAGCTCTTGCTTGATATTGATGGAGGTGTCACCTTGGTTGATCGTCAGGGTTGACGTACAGCATGACGTAGCATTGCTGACGCCCTCATAATCACGTAAACCCTCCAACTTCTTAACACCTACTTCTACAAATTGTACTTATATCACTTCAACAAAGCCAGAACGAATAATTATCCCGAAACCACGAAGCTATAATCGAATAACTAAACAGTAAGTAAATAACGCAACCCTCACTACCTCTTCACTGCCGTCCAGCGTTCAATGCTTGAATCTGGCATCCAGCTAATACCTCCAGATCCCAACGGCAGAACTTACAGCAATGTCAACCAACGCTTACAACGAGATGGACCCTATCGACTCCCATACCGGTCCTCAGGGCTACCCGGAAAAGCCGAGCTCCACGATTCACACCACGACCACGACTACCACTTCTCGTGGAACTACTGCCGGCCAAACACACGTCGGTACCTCGGGGGCCATGACTTCAGAGACTAGCGGGGAGAGGTTTGAGAGTGGTGAGGGAGTGGGAGGGAAGGTCAAGGGCTTTGTGGCTGCAGCTCATGGGATGGGTGAGACTGCGAGGGGGGCGTTTAATAGTGGTGTTGATCAGGTTGCGGGAGATGTACGTTGAAATTTTCAAACCTCTTCATTTTGCGGTAGCAGGTAGTGTGGGATCCGAGTGAGAGGGAGGCTAAGTGGCTGACATGAGGATGGGAAAGACGGAAGAGAAAGATATGATGATGCGGCTTTAGCGCTTCTACAGAATGAAAGCTAACAAAGAGCAGAACACGGGCCTGACAAAGAACAAGGCGGTCGAGGAGAAGGGCCTCGGCGAAGTGAGAGAGAGGGACTTCCATCCTGTCGGCGGCTCACAGGTTGCCGGTGACTCGAATGTGGTTGGCGGCTCGGTTTATGGCCGTGATTCTGCGGTGCCGGGAGGTAGGAGTGCCACGGCTGGAAACCCGAGGGCGGATGGGACGATGGATGCTTCTATGGGGAGGGGTTTGTAACGTGGGATCAGGATGAAAGGGGAGGCGTGAGACTGAATGATGAAACGATGTAGAATGAATTGATGATTTTTATGATTGAGCTTGGGCGTTTTGTTATACGGTTATGGTAAGCACACGCTGAGCGAACATATGTGCAATACATAGCTGCCAAGAAGCTTCTTTGATACGGAGTTGATCACCTGAAATAACATCGAACAAGTTTCTATCAATATACTGAAAGATGGAGCAGCTCGAGAAAGAGCACTCGTACGGGACATAGTCTTGCCTCACTACTAAGCAATGAAGAATCACTCTCAGCAGCAGTTGGGCATCACACCGGAAACATTGCCAATCTGCTAAATAGTTTCTTAGCGGCGGCCAACAGCGTGAAAGGCTGCAAACCTTTCGGATACCAAAATTCATCGACGAAAGCCTTCCCACTCACCTTTCGGCGCGTCATACTCAAAAGTCACATTTTAAGCAGCCCCTTCCGTAAAGCCTTTTTCTCTCATCGTGGTCAGCCAAATTGGCAGCTTCTAGAGAAAGCCAGCTTTGATAGTCGCCCAACACAATCGCTTTCATAAGCACATCCTCATCTTTTCTGGTGGTTCCATCCTGGATTACTTCCTCATTGGTCTTTTGTATGTCTTCCAACCATTCATTACATCGCTGGCGTGGTGGTATTAATGGTTTTCTTGTCTTGCGAGTACTGCGCAAAGCCTCCTGTAGAAGCTATGAGTCGTCTACGGCACTAGTCAAGGCAGACTCCGCTGCCTGTTTCACGCCTTCTCCAAACTCTTTCATCAGCTCTTGTGATCTCTCCTCCGAATTCTCAGCGGTGGCTTCCTTGTGGGTTACCCAGCTTGGGCCACACCCGACAGGTTCGCTAACTGCCGCCACTTCATCATTTCCAAGGGTAAATCGCTCCGAATCTTGCTGGATGACGGCAACCGGTTTGCGGGACAGCCAGGTCGGCTTCTGAGGAACAACCGGTCTTTTTCGTTTTCGAGGTTCTGCCATTGTTGTCTCCAGGCACCACTGCCTGCGATGGATTCGGATTCGTTGCTTCACGAATATACGGCCTCACTAATCAATTAGCAACGCCGCCTTTGCTTCATTCATTTAAAATGATACCCATCGCGTTAAAATAGTGGCCCAACGGGTTACCACGGAAAATGCGGGGTAATGATACCATCCGCTGGCGGAGTTACCCTGCTCTGCCTCCAACAGGTGCAGGTACCCATTCAGCTCTAGCTCTTAGATCAGATATTAATATCCGACCTTCTCTCTCCTTCAAACCTGGCATTCCAATCCCCATCACAAACATTAAAACTGTTACATCCTCTCCCATCCGTCCACTCCGTAAACTTCTTTAATAGATTGACATGCATCTCCCTCGCCGCCTTGATGAAGATCGTCTCGAAGGGATGGATGTTGAACCCATGGTACGCATTCTCATGCTTTTGACGGTTAGTAGAGCGCCTTTCCTTCTAGGAGCGTTGTTTTACAAAAACACTTACCCAAAAATCACCTGGCGAGTTCATGGAGCACCACTCTCGATAGTGCCGAACTCCCACATTCTCATTCTCCCCACTGTTCCCTTCCCTCTTTGCATTCTCCTTGGGCTTCTCAAGCGGGGCATACGGCTTATCGTTCCAAGGCGGCGTCAGCCCATGCATGCTGTGGTAGCTCAGGTCAAGGGCTTCTACCTCGTAGCCAGCATTCAACATGAGTGGTGTAGCTCGTGTCTCGCCCTTAATAGCGTCCGCCATCTACCACATTAGTCATAGCCTCAAAGCCACTGCACATCGAACTCACCTCAACAGGACACCAATACCCTATTCCGCCCTCATGATCCGGTCGCATCAGCTCCCGTATCCCCCGCGCATCAGTCGCCCACACCATGCTCTGCACGTGTCCCTTCCCATCACCGGGATTGTCGCCATAGCAGTTGTAGGTCATGCCAACCAGTTTCTTCTTTTTGGAAAGGAGCGACCAGAAGGCTTCTGTCCAGCAGTCATGCGACCAGACGGGCATGAAGGGACCCCGGATCGAGGCGTTCATGAGGATGAAGCGGTCGTAGCGGGACATGAAGGTCTCTTCGTCTTCGATGATGGGGTGTCCGGTGCCGCCTCCGCCCATTGGACGCCAGCACTTGGTTTCCTTAATCCTAGCAAGCAGGTGAGCAGGTCTTCTTTTCAGTGAGCAGACGAGCACATACCATGTTCGGAGAAGAGCAGAGCCGTGAGCACCCATATCGTAGCATTTGTTGTCTCGAAACAGAACCTCGATGTTTAACAGGCTATACCCCTTCTCCTTGAACTTCTGATAGAACGGCGATTCCGGGTAAATCGGCAACATCAAATGCGCATCGGTCTCCCCATTAAACGTAAACACAAAATCCGCACTACCATGCAGTCCATGGGCGATGAAGAACTCGAGGTTGCGACGGTTTGTCGGGCTCTCGGTATAGACGTAGGATACCAAACTGGTTGGTCGTGTCGAGCGATGGATGACGGCGGTGAGGTTGGCGGCACGAAGGTCGAGATCTCTTTCACGTGTCAACAGGTTTGCCTCGTGGGCGCGCAGGGTCTTGATTATTGAGGAGATGGACTCTTTGCTGTCGCTTTGGGCGCTGTAGAGGATCTTAGAGAGTGGTGACAGTGTAACAGATGTGGAGGTGAAGCCTCCAATCCCTGGTGGGTAGCGGTCCTGGAACAGGTTAGTGGTGGGATGAGTGTGGAAAGGAGGATACGCACGAATGCGCGCAGAAAGCAGAGAAGTGTCCAGATGGCTATCAATGCGATTAAGGCCACGAAGAAGACTCGGCGGCGGGTTGCCATCGTGGGTATCGGTTGACTGGTTACACCGAGTTGGTGCGGCGACTTGTCTCGAATGGAGTGGTTCCGCTTGAGTTTCGAGGAGTCTATGGAAAACGTCAAGACGCATGAAAAAGCCGCGCACTATGGCTACTCGGCGTTAAATTGAGGTTGAAAGGTAAAGGACGGTGGGTTTGTTCGTTTGCGGTCGCCCAGGCATGAGCTCGGAGCTGATAACTAGTTCCGTCTCAGAGTTGTCGTCTGCGCGCTTGTTAGACGCCGATGGACAGCTCCATATTTCCCTCAATCGGTCGCGCATCTTTGTGTAGCGCGAGCGATAACCGCGGGCGGCAGGTGAGGCAGAGGTTCTTGCCTGAAGAAAATGCGTCGTTGCGGTTAGCTGCAGGGAGCTTTGGTGTTCCTTCCCGATTCGTCACACCAACACCATCATCAAAATCGATTCACATGACAATAACTCATCTCGCTCATAAAGGTTAGTATTTCCCAACTCAACAGCATCACTTGATTGTATTTTTGGAGTCAGGACTTCATGTTGAGGTTGGGAATTGAGTCTTCCCTGGTTGCCATCATGCTTTGTTAACCGGCTTCCAGTGGGTTTTTTTATTCTTCTCGTTACTTCTCATCCCTATCTAGAGTAAAAGCCCACGGTATGACCCACGAAACCTGTACAAAGCAGGAGTGGCAGTCTAGATATTGAGATTATAAAAAGTGGCAATTTGTTAAACCACCGGACGGCAAGTGGCAGTTGGGTAATGTTCCGTAAACATAATATGGCTGAAGTGTCCTTCCTACGGTAATTTTGCACCGCCAGCGTCAGAGTGACAGAAAATGGCAAGTCATCGTCACAAGCAGTCAGCAATCTTCTTACAATCAAACGCGCTACGATTTGGTATCGAGTGTGGTATGGCATAACAGGCGTTGACAGCCAGAAAGTGGTATCTCTGTAACTCCCGCAAAGCGACGGCAAAATACCAGAAGTGCTCCCCTCCCAGCGCATCATGATTTTGTTCCCTTCAGTCAACCTAACTCCCAATATCCTTTCAAATCCGAGGGATCTGAGGCTCAGATGAAATTCACGTCAGAGCCCCATTCTCAACCCTCAACTCCTCAACTCCTTAACATCCATTCACGTGGTCCTGCTCCTCATCATTATCCCAATACTCCTCGTCAACGCCCAATCTCCACGGCAAAAATCCATCCCTCTCCCACCCACCCTCATCGCCCATCAGTGGCGTACCGTGCAACGGAAACGCCGCAAAAAGGCTCGGCCCCGGCTCAACCGGCCCATTTCCCACGCTCGTCGCCCCCTCCTGCCACTGTCTCCACGGCACAAACAGATTCGTACTACCCGGTTTCGGCTCCACAGAATTCCAGTCCTTCCACCCACCAATCGAGCTGCCGTCTCCGACCTGTCCGTGCTCTTGTCCCCACTGGGAGACGACGTGTTCGAGAATTTCGCCGAGGCCCCATGAGCCGGCTAGGTGTTTGGTGATTTCAAGAGCGCGAGAGGCGAAGCCGTGGCATTCTGCCATGTCGCGAAGTGCGTCGACGGAATCAGATATTGATTGCAGATTATCTATCATTGTCCATCCTCCCGCGCTGTTCTGCTTAGCGGCACGAAGTAAATGAGCGATGGTAGCCATCAAGATTATGTAAGGTGTCATGCTGGGCGTGAGGTGGAGGGTGTAGAGGTTCCTGTAGAAGAGCATTAGGCGGGTTATGTGTGTTGCGGCTTGGTGAACCTGTTCGGCCGGAGGTCCCATATCGGGGGGGATGAAGAAATGGTGATGTGGTCTTTCATCTGAGGGTGAGGGTTGATTGGATGATTTGCTCGAAGGCCGGGTTTGGGTGGGTGTTGCGAGGCGGAGGTGGAAGAAGGGGAGGAAGAGGGACATGAGGGCGTATTGGAAGTGGACACTGTTACATATATCAGAATTTGCTCTTCTTTGTAGCTGATGAAGGAGAGCTGGAAGAATGGTATGACTAGGCAATGAATGAAACAGGTTGTCAGACAGAGGCACACTTACTGGACGAAAACGACACTCGGCGTAAAATTATCGCCGATCTTCAGTGCATTCGGCATCTTGTCCATCCACTTTGAATATTGAATATACCGATCATAGAGATCCAGACTCGTGACACGCTTCTGAGGGCTATAGAGCATGTAGAGTCCTTCGTAAGGTTAGTTGGATGGTAACAAAAATGAGGGTTCCAAGGTTATGGTTACCTTCGTGGATGAGCTCAGACAGTTCGCAGAAACTCTTGTACACACTATGGACATTACTCGACTGTATGGCATGAATATCAGTTGGCATACCCTTATCAGTATACGGAACCCACGGCGCGTCCTCTGACGTTGCGATGATGGATGGCTTGGGAGGGAAGCTCGAATTGTAGCTCAGATGAGGAATTTTGGAGAGGTTCAACGACCAGGTTCTATTCAACGTCGTTAGTAACAGTGTTATCGTTCTGGACTGGCTACGTCGAAATGAGAAGGGTAGATACGTACTGGTCCAACGTAAACGCGCCTTTCAACCTGTTAGTAAGGGTCATCGATAAAGGAAATATGGACAAGACTTCAACCCACCCCAGAAGGTCGCCCTCCTCACCCCCATCTCTGCTGGATCCGCAATGAAGTCGTCTCTATGTAGACCTTTTTCGACGACAAGGCGGATAGCGAGGCCAGAATAGTAAAAGCTCTCAGTATCCCTTCCGCAGCTGCCTTCACGAATAGACAGCAATGCCAGGGCCTGTATACTCGGCAAAGAGCTTAAGTTCGTCTCAGCAGCAAGCAACCTCTTAGCTTCAACAAAGAAATGGTTACCAGCCGTCCTCGAATCACTCGGGTCAGCCCTCGCCTCCGGTAGGCTCGCAAATCGACATCCCAGAGCCAACATAGCATTGACCAACAACTGGGAGCAATATCTCGGTCTCCTCATGCGGAAGTCGGCTAAGAAATGGTCTTTCGACAACGAGGCAAAGGTAGGGTATTCCCAACAAAAATATAACGCCATCAAATGCTCCACCAGATCCATGTCAGGCGTGATATTCGTCCAAGTACCAGGGATCGGCTCATATGGCGTTGTATTTTGGTTGTCAGTATCCGACAGCGGGCCCAGTATTAGAGAGCGTCCATGGGTTCTGGCACTTTGTATCGCATGTTCGCTTGGCGTGCCCGACCAGTCAAACACCAACGGTCTCTCATCCATCTTCACCTGCGCAATCTCTGCAATGGGATTTGGCGGCGGACCAGGAGCTTCCGTCATCTCAGTATCTTGCAACTCTCCCCAATTTACCCCAGTTAACACAGGGCCCTCTACCCTTTCTGTGGCAATCTTGATGGCTTCTCTCGTCTTCTCGGTATTAAATTTCGTGGTATACTCCGTTCCCACGTCCCCAACCCCAGCTCCTTCCTCTGAGCTCTTATCATTATCCTCCAGCCACTCATGCATCTTACTGACACCCTTCCCACTCTGCATCTCCCGTAGTATGACTTGGGCATCGTCTGGCGCGGCGGTGATCAGGCTGTTGATCAGTTCTTCGGCTTGTGAGCACTGTTTCCGCAGGTCTTCCATTTCAGAGCGCATCTTGTCTTTCGATTGGCGGACGGGGAATTGGTAGACGCATCTTGCGTTCTGAGTGACGCAGCGGGCGCAGTGGGGCTGGGCGCCATCGCACTGTTTGTCGTTAGTCCTATCCATGACATCGCTGGCATCTTCATCCTCAAGCATACTGTTGACATATCGCTGGCAAGCATCCTAGCAGTGATCGAGCGAGATGGCTCCAAACTTCTCCACCATAAGAGAATGGGGACAACAGATTGGTATACGAAGTTACGCACCTTACTCCTCTTCTTCCTACACTCGGTACACGCATTACTAGTCACAGTCCCGACTCTCCTCTTCGGAGCCGGGCCCGCCTGCGAGCTAGTCCTCGACAGCCCTGAAGTTGCGGACATCGTGTCGGCGCCGCGATTCGTCTCCCGTGCTATCCCTATTTCGGTCGCTGATTCGGGGATTTGGTTGTGGTCGAGGCGCGCTTGCGCTTGTCGGCTAGTTGCTGATTATGATACGCGTTGGCGCCTCGATCGTCAAGGCGAGCAAGCACCTTGTCTTTTCTCAGATTGTCAAACAGTGATTAAAAGCTTGTAATATTAATTGGTGAATTAAAAAATTAGTATAAAAGAAGCAGGTATGCCACAAATTGTTTGGACTGGACCGAAGCTCCGATGCCTCTATTCTACAAGTATCTCGCAAGGTGAGACCCTGAACTACGTCATTGTCAACCCACTGCCGCGACAGCATCGATAGGAGGCTCTGGGAACTTCCGGCCCCATTCCAAATACCTGTTGGATCCCTCTATTGGAAGTAGAATACGCATTCAAGGCGCCACAGTAGCACCATTATGCGGCAGCACATAGCCCATCGGTACTGAAACCAAGGTCGGGTGCGAAGATGATGGGATGGCTGTGCTGCAAGGCCTCCAAAGGTCCTGTCCCCAAAACCACCAACCGATTAACGTTTCCCTCGACGTCTGGCGCAGGCTGGCTCACTTCCAAAGGCAGGCCCTCGAGCGGACGCGAAAACCAGAATTGTCTTCGTGTGCGTTAACCGTTGTATTGGGCGATATCAGTCGCACGAAATGTCCCATCACTTCTACACCCTACCTTGGAACACAAAGTATCGGCGGACGCGAATCACTTTCCAAGGCAGGGAGTCGATTACTTTGGCTTGTAAGGGTCGAGTGAGAATCATGGGTGCATTAGCGCGGGGTACAATGTAGCATGAAGGGACCAGGTTTCAACATGGAAAAGTTGGCTGTCAATTGATGGGAAATGAATAGGCAGGTGACAGTTGATACAGGCGAGGTGTGGTAGGAATACGACCGCCATTATCGTCAATTAACAATATAAATAGTTCTTAAAATGAAATCGGCACAAGATTTCTCTTTCTCCAGAGACTTGTTTAATCTCAATAGCTCGGACCCTGTCAAACTGCCACCTCGGACACAGTTCCCTAACCAACCACATCTTCAACGACACATCCTAAACATTAACTGGACTCTCATTCGCCCTCGACATTTCCGCATGCTTCCTCGCCTTTCTCTTCGCAGTTCCCAGTCCCTCAATGCCATGCTCCTGCCCAACTCCCAGCCATGGCTTCCTCGAATCTCCCAGCATGCTACCAGCCAGGAAATAAACAATCTGCCCAACGATGATACAGACGAAAGCAATTGGGTACAGAAAGTGAATCTTGTAACCAAAAACGCGGATTCCGATGATCGTTCCCCAAAAGTTTCCAGTGAGGAGCGAAACATCAAAGAAAGCCGCAGAAGCCATGCGCAGCAGAATCGGCACCGTGGAGTAGAAGATAAACAGTGCAAGCGTGTACCCAACTAACCAGCCGCCGACGGCCGAGTCCCAATGTGCGCCTCGCAGTTGTCCGCGGTCGAAGATCGCCATTTGCACGCCATTGATGCAAATCCCGAAGAGGCCTAACATACCCAGGACCTCATAAGCTGGGCGACGCGAAACAAACCACTCTTCAAAGACATTGGAGATACCGTAGAATGTCGCGCCGAGGAGGCCGAAAAGATCGCCTTTCAGCTCGTCCATTGCGCCTCCGCTCGAGCCAGCCAAATGGTCCGAGGCGAGGAGGATGCCCATGCCGCCGCAGCAGATGAGCACGCCTGCGATCTGTGTCCACTTGTAGCGCACTTTGAGGAGGAAGAAGGAGATGGTAATGACGCAAACGATGGACCAGAAGTTTAGGAGCTGCGCGGAGAGGATGGTGGTGTAGCGGTAGCAGAGGACGGTGAAGTAGTTGCCTTCGACGTCGAGGAAGGAGAGGAGGAAGTATTTCCAGCCATCGGTCCACATGAGGCGGAAGTAAGCGCGTGGGCCCATCTTGTATACAGTGTATGTAGTGTAGATGAGGGTGAGGAGGACATAGTTGAAAATCGTCTGGAACGCCGGAATCGATGTGCCTGCGAGAACAAGCTTGGTGGAGAAAGTGTTGGTGGCAGTGATGCAGAGGGCAAGACATTGACTAAGTGGTTGTTAGCGAATTGCTTTTGTTATCGAAAATGAGCAGTTGAAAACATACCCAAGGAATAAGACGATAAGGAAGTCCCGAGTCTTCAAGTATGCGAACCAGGACCTCTTGCTCTTCAGCTCCAGATCGTCCATGGCGCGAATAATGCTATCCTCCGTCTCCTGCGACGAGCGCACGGCGCGGCGCTCAGAGCCGATATCAGTCGGCTGAACAGTCGCATCGTAATTATTCTTATCATCGAGGCCGGTGATGAGTGGATTGGTGCTGATATTCGTAGTCGAAGGCTGGGTAGTCGATACCTCCGGTATAGAGCGCCTTCCCTCCGTGTCGCCATTATTCTCGGTCATAATTGCGCCTATAATGCTATGTGCCCAATATATATATTCCTATAAATCAATTATATATCCCAAGTGGTATCTCTGTCGTAGCGCCTGTAGATGCTGTAATTGTCGAAATGGTCGTGGATGCTGCAAGGTCGAAAGGTAGTCTACTAAGTCTTTCTAGCTCTCCCCTGTGAACGCAAAGACTTCAAGTCGTTCACTGCTGAGTCGACTATATGGCAGCTAAAGCTGTTGTGCGATGTTGCAGGAAGAAGATGGAGGTCGAACGTTGAGACGGCATATGAATTCGTTCCCCGCGCCAAGCCTTGCGCGGACGGTGTCACGTAGGGTTGCTTTATTAGGCTTAGTGGACGATTTCGACATCTTGATCTTCCACCTCGACTGTTCTAGATGCGAACTATCAACACCAGGGCCAGAAGAAATACTTCAAACCAGGATGGTATAAAGCACGTTATACTGACGATATCATAATGAAGGTGTCGCACTGCAAGACCATGCCATGGGATTAGTGGTCTCTAGTGTGACGAAGTGGTATGGGTTGTCTGTGGCCAGAGGATGTCGCTTAGGGTCATCAATGTGAGCCAAGAAGCGCTTGTAGTCAGATATATATGGCTTTAGCATAGTAACATCTCAGGCATATCAATAACTTTAATGTTCATCTTCACTCTACCATTTCTTAATTCAAACTTCGACCTTAAACTCGGTGCACGAATACGGACTTCCGAATTTTGTTTCAGACTTGGTGTAAATGTTACGACTTATCCAAGTCGCTGGAATGCATAGCAGCCTTTTGACTTGTACCCTGATATCTCTCTAAACACTTTAGCCGCGATGACTTGCCGCGTGCCATTTCATCGTCTGTTGTCAAAAGAGACACGCGCCGGCTAATACTCGGCTCTCTATAGGCTCACGCCTTGCGTCATAGGCTACGCGATTAGATTCCGAGCTTCACGGCCAACAAGGTGATGACTTGCGACTTTCACTTTTGTAAACCACTCAACTCAGTCAATAGAAATTGCGCGGTAATTTAGAAGCGAGCGAAAATAAGCCTAGACGACGGGATACGTAGAACCCACAAGTCACAATCAACAAGTGAAGATTGGAAAGTTGACGGAGGCGCGTTTGCATGTGAATGCCCAACTGGTTAGTACGACCGAAGGGTTTAAACTTCGTGAATATGGACTAACAACTCCAATATAGAGCACAATACCTAGACTGTGGCTACAACTTGCGATCACCCTCTGCGCCTCGAGCATCAGCATCAACAACCTCCTAGACAACCCCTCCTAAACCTCTCACCATGGCACGAATACCCGTTCTTTCGCGCCTCAATCCGTTGGAATACATCGGCATGATACTATCCATCTCCCTCGTCTGTCTCGAAGGCGTCATCCGATTCTTTACACTCATGTTACCGCCGTCTCTTGTCACCATCCTCTACAGAGTCTCAAAGCGCGTATTCCACTGGGCCCTCACACCAGCACGGCGGAGGAGCTTAGCGAGATCCAGAAAGAATGACATGTCGAGCAAGATACAAGATGCGTACGACTTTGTAGACTTGTGCGCACTATGGGGATATGCGGCCGAAGAACACGTTGTACAGACTACAGACGGATATCTGTTATGCCTGCACCGCGTGGCATGGAAGCGAGGCGACGAAGACATCAAAGTGAACTCCAGCAAAGGCGGCATCAAAAAACCAGTAGTCTACCTGCACCACGGCCTGCTCATGAACTCTGAGATCTGGGTGTGCCTCACCGACGAGCAACGCAACCTCCCCTTCCTCCTCGTAGAGCGCGGGTACGATGTCTGGTTGGGGAATAACAGAGGCAACAAGTACTCCAAAAAATCCATCCACCACCCGCCCACGTCACCCCAATTCTGGGATTTCAGCATGGACGAGTTCGCCTTCCACGACATACCCGATAGCATAAACTATATCCTGAACACCACCGGCCAGGCTTCATTATCTTACATCGGCTTCTCCCAAGGCACGGCACAAGCCTTCGCCACCCTCTCAATCCATCCAAAACTTAATGACAAAGTGAACGTCTTCGTCGCGCTCGCTCCCGCCATGGCGCCAGCCGGGTTAAGAAATGGCGTCGTCGACTCTCTCATGAAAGCCAGTCCGCAACTGCTTTTCCTCCTCTTCGGGCGCAAGTCCATATTGAGCTCCGCCACAATGTGGCAGAGCATCCTCTATCCTCCCATATTCGTCCGGGCCATCGACATGTCATTGTCCTTCCTGTTTGGATGGCAAGCCCAGAACATAAGTTTCGCGCAGAAACTGGCTGCTTATCCTCATTTGTACTCGTTCACGAGTACGAAATCCGTGGTACATTGGTTTCAGATAATACGCACGAAAGCCTTCCAAATGTACGACGACGACATCCAGTCCCTTCCCATCCTCAGTGGCGCAAGCCTGGGCTCAAAATACTCAAGGGTTGCACGCTTCCCGACACGGAATATCAAGACGCCTTGTGTGCTGGTGTATGGCGGCTCAGATAGCCTGGTGGATATTGATGTTATGCTTCGCCAGCTTCCGCAGAATACGGTGGCAACCAAGATCCCGCATTATGAACACCTTGACTTTCTGTGGGCGAGGGATGTTGATACACTCGTTTTCCCACACGTCCTCGATGCGTTGGAGAGTTTTAGTGAGGGGCATGAGAAGGAGCACTTTGATGCCTTCAAGGCAGTCCGCGACGTAACCTTGGCCCCGTCAATGGGCAGTTATGCGGATGTGGCGAAGGAAGGAGCTGAAATGAATAGGGGAACGAATTCCGAGGTCGAACAGCCGCAGAGCATGAGGAAGAGGTCAAAAGCGGAGAGAAGATCTGACTCCTTCCGAACCGCTGGACAGGCGGGTTTGGAATCCGAAGGAAGTTCGAGTTATGAGCCGAATGGACACATTCAGGTTGTGGGAGAGACACATGATCACAAGAGACCGGATACGGCGAGTACGACTGTCTCGATCGCCGCCTCAGGGGCGGACCTTTCGGTGGCAAGTAGCGTGATCGACGAACCACCAGACAGCGTGAAGCTGAAGACGAAGGTGAGAAGGAAAGGCAGCAACGTAAGCTTCGACTTCACAAAGGGTATCAGTCCGCCTGTTGGGAAGCCGGTGGGAGGCGTTAGTATGGGGGGGTTTGATGGGAGTGATGACGGGAGTATTAAGACGAGTGGTGGGAGGAAGAAAGGTAGGAAGTGAAATGGGCTACTGAGACGAGAGGGGGGAAGTGGAAGGAAGGAGAGGCACATGATTAGGGGTGTAGGATAATGAGATGTGGAGCGTATAATGATACCATTTGTCGACACCATTAACCGGTTCCTTTTGCTGGGCGTTGCTTGGTGTAGGATAGTGAAGTGTAGAGTGAATATAGATACCGTTCGAACCGGTTATTGTTGCGCATTCCTTGGTGCTGCCTATGCATTTGGATTTCGTGATGGTAGATCTACGGGACTAGTGTTCCGAGTGTCAACCTGTGTTTCTCAAGAGGCGTGATGGAGACTGCGCTTAGGCCCAAGGATTGAAGGCGAGTTGATCTAGCGGACCATTGGTTTGGTCAGACTCATGTTTAGTATGGAGGCTTATGGAGACTTTCAGTCCTGTCTTGTCCTACTTCCAACTTCCAATCGAGAGAGTGGTGTTGGTTGAAAAATTATTGACTAGTCCCTCTTTTGGCCTGACTATATATATCTACAGTTGGCCGCGCACTGATGGCTGGACTTCCCGAATGCCCCGAGGTTAGCTCGATAATTTTCCTTCTCCCTCTACTCTGCTGTCTTGAGTTTGCGCCGTTCAAATGGTCTTAAGATGCTCTGGCTTAACCTGCAGTTGTTTCCTTAATGTGCCATATTCATTTCATGGTTTCTGGCAGCAGAAACTTATCAAAAATTGCCGAGGGATAAGTTTGTGGCAAAGCAGCGATGTTTCATAAGTGCGGGGTCATAAAGCGTGAAATGCTGTTACCTCATGATACAAAATCCTCCCCCAATCTGTCATTCGCATTTTGTTTCACTACAACAGCCTTCAAATTCAGAATGCCACAATTCACTCAAATCTTGCATAAGCAATTTTTGGATCAGTTTTCAACTTAGAAACCTACTTCCAACTATCACAGCAATACCACACGCTCCCTGTTACGCCGTCCTGACATTTGTTGAACCCAGTCATGTCAGAATCATCCAGGATATTCCGCGACCAAGGGCTGTCTTAGAGGTTGATGTGGGGTTTTGGTGAGGCGCGAAATCGTTTTGGCCAATTGCCCTCTATCGTCTCCCGTCCATAACATCCCTCAGAAACGGTTAACGTGTTCTTGATACTCGTAACTCCTCAAAATAAATGTCAACCTCTATCACATCCCTCTTTGAAGGCCAACAGCACAAAAGTCTAAATGTATCCCATCACAAAATCAAGGGTAGTTCTACAAATTGTACCTGCATTAGTGCCAGATATATCGAGCCGTGTTCACTTGGAGAACCCGCAATACCCGCGATCGACGTTGTGGAGGAGATGGGCGGAGGATGAGGTCCACTTCCTCCACAGTGACGAAGTCTAGGCCTTTACCCTATATTCGACGCACCCTCGCCGTGGACAGAGGCCCG
>RCNJ01000138.1_pt1 | contig 59655 bp, 61 predicted proteins | sample 2041171 | NCBI WGS metagenome assembly RCNJ01 (sample SAMN09708213, study PRJNA481090) | feces metagenome | biome: feces | host: Pygoscelis adeliae | place: Antarctica: Rookery Lake | collected 2010-03-01 | reverse complement strand
CCCCCCCCCCCCCCGCACGTGCTGATAGCAGATCAGATAAGACGACCTAGGCCGCAAGGCTGGCGCTAGTATTGGCTCTCTCACATCCAAGGAACTTCAACGGAGCCACATAACCGGATAGGGTTTAGCAGCACCGACGTTATTTGTCGCGGCTGTGATCGTAGCGCATGCCACTGTAGACCGGTCACCTTGCTATCTCCAACGCGATACTTTCGTTTGCGAGACAATCTTCACTTTCTAACTATCAGTCATTGTGCGATCATTATACCACTTCTTTGAAGGGCTCAAGCACATCGCAGCACTAACTCTGCTCCGACCTACAGACCGCTGACGTCGCGTCCTTCTATCTGGGCGATACACCTGTGTCGCGTATCTCGACCTTGCGCACATCTCCATCGAGCCATCTCCCCCAATCCGCAGATAAGATAGATCAAGCTTCATATCCTTCAGCAAGCGATGGTCCGTGGAAGTCGTCAGTGAGCGAACAGTGAGCAAGATGTCTCGCGCCCCAGCGGCGGGCTTTTCGGACTTCTTCCCAGCTGCGCCACGTATCGCAAAGATCAAAGCGAAAGAACGCGAGCGCGCGAAGACGAGACCATCAGAAAGGTCCCCTCTAGTTGCACCCAAAGATTCAGCTTCGAATTCTCGCAATTCGTCCAATACGCCAAAGTCACGCGACGAGGCTGGGAAGGCCGAAATTTCGATATCCGCTCACAACAAGAACGAACCATCTCGAGATGCAACGACAGCAGCCGCAGACGATGGAGAGCAGCAAGGCGACCTGTTAAATTGCGGGGTCCGATCTGCTAGCTCACATACCAGTGCCGCCTCATCGGTTTTCAGTGCGACAGGTCCAAGTTCGAAAGCGACAGTGATATCACACGCACCAAGCCTCACACCGTTGACTAACGACGACCTATCTTCAAATGGGCATACCGAGAGCCCCAGGCATGCGAAGGTATCTGCAAGAAATGCTTCGTTACACGATAACGTCCAAACGTCCTCACCGGCTCACGTGCCAGCGCAAGAGTCGAAACCCGCCTCGATCATAACCCACAGATGGGATGGAGCACCATTCCCTACTATGCGCGATCCTACACGAACCAAAGGACAAATGTGGGTGCCCGACGTCATCACCGACACCGATCGTAAGCGCACACGCGACAAGGGACGGTACAAGGATATAACTTGGGTACGTAGTATAACATATCTGGGGAGCGCCATCATAGGAGTGCATTGAGTGTGCTAATTTCGAACGTCTAGGATGGTGGCGCTCCTCCCGCAGACCCGCGAATTGAGGAGGGCTGGCCGAAGCTCGATGTCGACTACACGTTACACAGCAAGCATCGCTTGCGCCTCGAGCCATTACTGTTGAGGCCGTACGAGTACGATCCCAAGACTTCGGTAGGACCAGGACCGCCTACACAGGTCATGGTTACAGGCTTCGACCCGTTAATACCGCTGCAACATGTTTTGAACGTCTTTGGGAGCTACGGTCGCATTGCCGAGAGCAGCAATAAGATGAACCCAGAGACGGGTAGTCCGCTCGGGGTCGCGATATTCAGATATTGCGATTACGAGAAGGCGGGAAAGAAGACAAGCGCGAGCGATGCTGCGAAGGCTGCCGTCGAGAAAGGCAGCAAGGAGAAAATACAAGGCAAACCCATCAAGGTTGAGCTCGACAGAGACGGCATAAGGAGCAAGCGCCTTATTGCTAAAATCGTCGAGGATAAGAACAAGGCAGAAAGTAGGGCGCGTAAGCTAGCAGGGGAAGAGGCGCGCAAAGCGGAGGAAGAGAGGCAGAAGGAAGAGAAGAAGAAGAGGGAGGAGGAGAGACTGCGCGCGTCCTCGAGACCGTTGAAAATGGTTGTAAACTTGCAACAGGGCTCAGAGGACAAAACGAAACCGCCACCTACTGCGCCAACTGGCCCTAAGCAAGATCGTTTTGCACCACGTGGCTCAAAATATGCGCGCCTCCCACTGGTTGCTCCACAACTCAAAACCGAACCATATATCTTTCTTCCTGGAAGTTCGGTACCAGTCATGGAATCAACTATCAGGCATCTGAGGAATAAACTCGCGAGCTGTCACTTATTAGATGTCCGCATAGACGCAGAAGGATACTATGTAACCTTTGCTGACTCTATTTGCGGTCGTGGCAATGCCGAATACTGTTACAAATCCCACAACGAATCCCTTCTTTTCGACCATAGGATGAGGCTGGAGCTCAGACTGTTCGGCACAGATGGTGAGAACCTGGATCATCCTACACACAAAGAATGGCTTCTGCGCAATACCGCCCCGCCCCCGCATTTTTCTTCGAGCTATGACCGCAGAGGGCGTCCGATCGAATCGGAGAGGAGACCTTACGAGAGTCGTAGAGAAAGAGAGGATGCGGAACAAAAGAAGAAGGACGACGAGCTAGATCTGGAAGAGGAAAAGAAGCAACGAGCTGCCAACTTTGATCCAGCTCAAGAAGCCATTGAGGTCATTGTCAAGGAGCTTACAACGAAACTCTTGCAAGACATGCGTCAAAAAGTCGTTGGACCAAGGTTATACGAAGAGCTTGATCCTGCCAAACATGTCGAAAGAAGGAAGAAACTTGGCCTGGCCGACCCAGACGACTACAGACCGAAGGATGGCGTTGTCTCTGATAACTCCATTCCATTTTTCCAAGACACTCTGACGGTCGAGATGCCAAGTTCAAGACTGCTGAAGCCAGTGGATAAGAACTTGAAACGTGTGGCGCCTGCTGTATACGCGCTACCTCGAATCAGGAAGCGCGTGGTGCCGAAGAAGCCAGAGGTCGTTCGTCCAATCCAGCATCGACTCTTCCAGCGTCATCATAGCGACGACGAGGATTCTGATGAGGATGACGAAGACAACGATTCACTGGTTAGAGACACCGAAGAACCCGAATCGAGATCCCGGAGCCGGATGACTACTCCACTTGACGACGATGAATCCGATGCGGAATCTGTTCGCTCGAAGTCGAAGCTTAACCAGGAGCACTCAATGGATATGGACGACGCCACGGAGGATGGCTCCATCATGGGCGATATGGTGAAGCTTTCACAGGAGGAGCCTGTCCAGATTGCGGAAGTGGTCTCTTCAGTAGAAGAACCTGTCAAGACGGATGTCAAGATCGAACTCACTACACCGGAAGCGGACGCATTAGATGTAGCAGCGGATGCTGATGCGGCCAAGAAGAAGGCTGCCAAGGCTGGAAAGAAGAAGAAGTCGAAGAAACAGATCTTCGAGGAGAGGGAGGCAGCGAAGCGTGCCGCAGAGGAGGCGGAAGCTTTGGCAAGAGGAGAGGAGCTTGAGCCAGAACCGGAACCGGAACCGGAAGTTGTGGAGGAAGAAGATGATGTGGATATCATCTATGATGACGATACTGGTGTCGAGATTGATACCGAATGGGGTATCTCGTCGGAAATACCGTTCTTGAGCACGAAAGAGAACGATCCCCTAGAGTTATCAGGCTTGCATCTCGATTTGTTGGACGAAGAAGACGAGGAAGCATTACGGCAAACTCTCAAGAACACACCGGCGGACCCATCAGTCGGCGACGTTTGGGAGACTATCTACACAGAACAAAAAATTCGCGCACTCAACGCTAACGGCAATAAAGACGCCAAGCATGCCTCTCTTGTGGTCGAGGAAGTCATTGGCGGCTACTACGTATCAAGCAAGACCGGCTGCGCCAGGACAGAAGGTGTCGCACGCATCCTCAACTCGGAGAAGTCCAAATACCTTCCCCACCGCATTAAAGTCCAGAAGCAACGCGAAGAGCGTCAAGCCAAAGCCAAGAAGGACGAGCAGGAAGGCAGAACGACCAAGGACAGCAAGACGATCGCTGCCGAGATCGCCGAGGCCTCCAAGATTGCGGCTGAGAAACTCATGGCGAAGGGTAACTCCCGCGCTAATCGTGTCTCGAATCGTCGCTTTGTGGCTGATCTTGCTGATCAGAAGAGAGCTCTTGGCGGTGAAGCCGACGCACTCAAGTTCAACCAGCTTAAGAAGCGTAAGAAGCCTGTTAAGTTTGCTCGCTCGGCTATCCATAACTGGGGGTTGTATGCAATGGAGAATATCGCCACGAATGATATGATCATTGAGTATGTTGGCGAAAAACTGAGACAATCCGTTGCGGACTTGAGGGAGAGGACGTATTTGAAGAGTGGAATTGGAAGTTCGTATCTGTTCAGGATCGACGACAATACGGTTGTGGATGCGACGAAGAAGGGTGGCATTGCGAGGTTTATTAATCATTCTTGTATGCCGAATTGTACGGCCAAGATTATTAAGGTGGAGGGGACGAAGAGAATTGTTATTTATGCGCTGCGGGACATTGCTATGAGTAAGTGGTTACGATCACCGAGATGCGTGATGGATAGAGGCTAACAGTATCTAGACGAAGAGTTGACATACGACTACAAGTTCGAACGCGAAATCGGCAGCGATGATCGCATTCCGTGTCTTTGTGGCACGGTGTCTTGTAAGGGCTTCCTTAACTGAGCGTTGCGCTTCCGGCGGTACGATAAATAACAATCGACACCTCGACACCCTTTAATTTCTTCGCACGGATGCCATGGCATATGATAATTGGTGGAACGATCCCATGGACGGGATAAGATGGGAGGAAAATAATGGGAAGGCTTCGAGCCAGTATATATGTACTACTAGATGCTAATGCTTTACACATTGCGACGGCGTATGGGCAAAGGTTCGTGGCATGGATATGGGCAAGAAGCAAACGACCTTAACAGGTCAAATGGCGTTTTGTGGAGGGTGGAAAATAGAGCCATCAATGGCTCCAGGAAATACCAATCAAGAGATGATGGAGGATGGATAGGAGGATAAGAGGGATAGATGAGATGATGGATGTGTGGAATGTATGAGACATTTGATCAACATTGATACGCTGATAAGTCGTGATTCGTCTTCTATTACTCCTAATCTCATGCTCCCACAGAGCCGAAAGTCCTCCTAAGCAGGCTTACACACTGTCCGATGGTGGCCATTTCGTTTAAACACGTTTTACATTCTTGGCCCTTGAGCATGTGCCAATTTGTACTGCGCTTTGACCATCTAGACATTTCTGTGTAATACCAGCGATAAATGACATGTTTTCTGGGACAGGTGGTTGTCCCGATTGCTGTTTGTTGTCTGTAAGAGCGTAGATCTGATTTGACCATTCGCAAGGCATGGTCTTTTCCCTCTTCAGATGGTGTTCTTTGCCTGAGCTGGCGTTGCAGTAGTAGATTGTTCAGATGCGCATCGTGAGGCCTGCTCGATGTGGATAGTGAGTGATGTTTGGTTAACCGGTCAGTATTTTAAAGATGAGGCAAGAGATGAGCTTTATATAGTGCTAACTGGTTTGTGGGCAAAGACAGACGACCACGAGTAGCCTGAACACCTACTTCATTAATGAGACGAATTTCTTTTTTGAGGCTGTTAAGTAACCGGTTAACGTTTCTCCTTGACAATTATGCCAGCTTTTCAGGTCTCTCTCGTCTTCGTCATGCCTCTTTCAAGAGCTTCCCTAGAACGTTTTCTTTGGATCTGAGCGGCAGAAATATGACTATCGATCACGAACAATGGCAAACCGTTTACTTAGAATAAATGTATTTCTAAACTCTCGTGCGGTCCCGATCTACCAACCATACTCCTAATACAAAGCAATGCTCAATTCGCTCAATCTCATCATACAATCATCTCACTTCCATTCCCTCCCTTCCCCCACTGAGTCTACTAAGCCTTCTTACCCGGACCCATCTCCTTCTCAAAAGCCGCATAACTAACCTCCAAACTACTAATCGCCCTGATCCCCACAAACAGGATACTCAACAACAGCAAGCTGACAAGGAGTCCCATGAAAAGTCCTGGGGTGAAGAACTGGTACTTCTCGAACAGCGGGCGGGTATCTCTCGCCGTACCATTCTTCGTTGGAGCGTCGTCCTTGGTGGCGAGAAAACTATCGCGCTTGATCTCTTGGCGCAGCATGTCCTCGGAGAATATTGGGTTGCCGTATTCGTCACTCGGGGTGCCCTGGGTTGCAGCGGGGACCCATTGGACGCCCGGTGTGCCGACGTAGATGAGCATGTATTCCTTGCCATTGTATTTTCTGAGAGCGAGTTCGAGGTTCTTGTCTATCAGTAAAGTTAGCCGATGGCTTTCAAGTCAGACTCTGGGGTAAAGGTTCTTTCTGCCAGGTCGAGACAAAAGCACTAATACACATGCCACGCCGAGGAATTTGTTGCGCCACGGCACCGGCAAGATAGCGCTTATATCTCAACCTGGTGAAACGACCATGTAGGTGTTGATTTACCATCGCGTTCCAGAGTATGCTGTCTGCTCCTCTCATGCCTCACACTCCTATCCGCATTCTCCTGGCTCAAATCATCCAGTCCCAAGATGCCTCCTGTCTTCTCAATCTGGAAAACAGTCTTCGCCGAACCGTCAAATGGTGCGACAAACTCATTGTGAAGAAAGTGGCTGATTTTCAGCGTCTTATGGCCACACTCGTTTAACGTCTTCAGTAAGTCGTCGACGTCGAGCTCACCTCTGACTTCTGGAATCTGGAGAGAGCCTTGCGACGACTTGATAGTAGACTTGAGGGTAGAGAAAGATTTGGAGTGCTGGAAGTCGGCGGCGTTGAGTCCGCGCTCGCCCCAGACGAGGACGTGGTCGACGTTAGGACACGAGATTATTGGAGCGATAGCGGAGGAGAGCTCGTCGGTGGCCAGGACTGCTTTGTTGAGGAGGGCGTTGCTTGCTACATCCTTAGGAAACCTATAAGTTGTGTCAGTAAGTCCCCATTGAACAAGTCGCGGCCTGGGGAACGCCAGCGCAACCTGTTAGACATACTCTTTTGTGCTTGCAACAATAAATGGAAATGTATCAGTAAAAGCGCTGACAGCCGTCGCCGAAGCGACAAGCAGACCAGCAGTCGTGAAACGCATGTTTGCCTAGGTGGTTGCGTAAGTATGAAGCGTCCACCTGGAAGCTTGAACCGCCCGAACCAAACAGCACAGCTCCATTGCGTTGCGCGCGGCTGCCAAGGGTGCGGTCATCGCCAGCCTCTCACGTCCCGTGACGCCTTGGCGGTCCTTATCCATCGTATCGGCGGGCGGTCAAAATAATCTGGAGAAATATACCGGCGATAAAGCCATTCGGCAGCCTTACGATCATCGAATACCTTTCAACACCATAACCTTACGATAGTCATCCAGTCGTAATCATCCATCATGGAGGATCCACAGTTTTTCATCCGTGCCAGACCGAAGAAGAGTACGCTCCCGCCCGCACCGAAGAAGCGTAAGCGCGATAGCAAGATTGAGGAGATAAACTTTGATTTTACGCAGAGAGAGGAGTATTTGACGGGATTTCATAAGCGCAAAGTTGAGCGTATAAAGCGCGCACAGGCGGAGAACGCGAAGAAGGAGAAGGAGGAGAAGATTCAGCAGAGGAAGGAGGTTAGTATTGGCTATCACTACTACCTTGATGGGTAGCAAGATACTGGATGGTGTACTGATCCGTGCTTTTAGTTGAGAGAAGAGCGCAAGATTGAGTTGGAAGAGCATGTCGCAGCCGTCAATGCTTTGTTGGCAGATGCCGATACGGATTTCCTGAAGAAGTTCAAGGAGGATGGCTCGGACGGAGAGTGGGACGGAATTAAGGACGACGATAAGCCGGTTGAGCCAGTCGATCACGAGGAGGAATACATAGACGAGGACAAATACACGACCGTTACGATTGAGGAGGTGGATGTCGACAAAGATGGAATTCACACCTTAGCAGAAGAAGAGAGGGCAGCTGCGGCAGCGAAGAAGAGGGCTGAGGCAGCGGCCAAGAAGGCTGAGGAGGATGGGAAAAACGATCTGAGGATGAAAAAGCAGTGGCCAAAGAAGGAGAAGAAGAAGCCGTTCAGATATGAGAGTAAGATCGAGAGAAAGATGGGACGGGAGAAGCAGAGGAATAAGAACAAGAAGCAGGCCGCGGCGAGAAAGGGAGACGATTAGATGGTTGGAGGCTGATTAATACCCGAATGAATTTTATTGCGATTCCACAAATACGAAGGCTATTAAGCGTTTTGATTATAGCCCCTCAGTGTCAAAAGTGATCTCCACTTAGGTCGATCTCGAAATAGCACGAGCGGTTCACAAGATTGCAGGCAAACAGTCGTGGACAAGCCAATCGATTAGCAGGCACTGCGAAGGAAAGACCAGATTCCTGCGAAACTTGATGTAATATTCCTTGCGGCACTAAAAGCTTAAAAGCTCACCAACTAAACATCATTCGGTATCTCTAGAGAACAGCGCGAAGCACGCAGGTGGAAGGTAGTGCAAAGGCCGCTTGTATGTAGGAGCTCGACCCAAGCTCCTTAACTCAAGAGCCATGCCCGGACAAAGGCAGAACCACAGTGGAATCAGACGTCCACCACTTAGATGTTGCCGATCTCGTGCTGGAAGTCCTCGAGCTCCTTCTGGGCATCGGCGTACTTCTTGGACATCTCCTCGTACTTGGACTCCCAAGAATCGCGCTCCTGCTCCAAAGCCTTGACCTTGCGCTCGAAGTGCCCTGCCTTGACGTCTGTCTGGCGCAACCTGTTTCTTTGTGTCAGAATATGCTCGAGCTTGCGGTATAAGACAATCGGCCATCGCGGAAACTGATATCACGTACTTGTCGTTGGTCTCGCGGAGGTTCTTGTCAGCCTCCTCGGCCTCCTCCTCAAGCAACTGGAGTCTTCTCTGGAGGGTCTCGTTCTGGCGACTATGTTGGGTGGACTCCTCAGCAGTGCCCTTAATCTCCTTGATCTGGTTCTCAAGCTTCTCGACTTCGGCCTCGAGGACGCCGTTCTTGTGTGAAAGGGAGGTGATCTCTTGCTCTTTAGCCAGGTTCTCTTGCTCAAGCGTCTTGACGCGGGCCTGGAGCTCCTCCGCCTTCTGGGTTGCGGTATCCGCCTCGATGCGGAGAGAGCTCATTTTCTGTCGCCATAAAGTCAGTAAAGTTACTTTAAACATATTAATCTTGCCGGCCGCCGCTGACAGGCCTGACGTTGTGCCATGAGAGGTGGTTGCCTTTGGTAATGGCGGGGTTGACAGCGGTAAACAGGGACGAGCCGGGTGACAAACCTCCTTGATGCGATCCATGGTGAATAGCTTGTATAAAGTCTTGTGATGTGTAGTTTTGGTGAGGTATATCGGTCAAAGCAGCGATGTACTTTGAAAGTTCGTAGTGGTGGAAATGCTCTTAAAGTTGAGGAGTTGTCGAAGTGTTGGAGGCAGATGAGATGAGACCCTGGTCAAGCTCCTGACGGCCCAACAGGGGTTGTGCCTGCTAATTCTGGCCGCGCTGGACCGTTGCCGCGTCAACACAATCAGTCAGTAAATACGACCAGCGCCGAGCTGCCACCTCCGACATGAACATACATTGTCCCAGCCACCTCGACGCAGTACACAGCTATTTAATAACACTACACAACTATACGCTGACTCAAATACTTGAGTCACCAAGCTATGATTGTCTAGATACACACAATCAGACCAACACCGCAACCATGTTGTCCGCTGGCGACCAAGAGAACCTTGTCCATGGGCACCAGGCCGTCGCGGCCTCTAAGCCATTGAACCAGTCTACAAGAAACCTTGTGCCGCCAAAGACTCCAGCAAACAGATACCCGAAGACACCAATCCGCATACCACTCAACGATGAGAATGCCCATACCGGCTTTGGCAAGGGAAAGTCTGTCCTCCAACTCAAGGGAAAGGGAGCCGAGAATCTCCCACCGACTGGCAAGAAGGGCGCCACAGTCGACAAGAATGCCTTCATCACTCCAATGGGTATGTAGATCGAAGTCGCAGATTTGATGCAGCACAAGGACTAATTGCGATGCAGGTCCGCGCACCCGCGCTCCTCTTGGCATGAAAACCACCAACGGAAAGGCGCGCGCATTCCAAACTCCAGGAGGATTAGATACCGACAGGCCAGACATTCGTCCCAGCAGTAATCGTCCTCTTCGCCAAAAGATCAAACCAATCGAATCTTCCAAGCTCGCAGTTCACAACGACTCTCATGTCGACCCGGACGACGTCCCAGAGCCAGAGTATTGCCCACCAACATGGGTGGAGCCACCATACGTCAACGACGATATCCCGGAAGCAATGGACCTCGACTACAGCATCGTCAAGAGAGCGAATCAAAGCAAGGATTTCTTTTGGCAATATAGCAGTTCAAGCATGAGACGGAAGGCACAAGAAGATGAGGAAACGGCACAGAAGCGGATGGCGGCTGCCGAGGAAAAGTTCTTGAAGGAAATGGCCGAAGAAATCATGATGGTCTCCGACGTCCCAGAAACCCATCCACCACAACTACAATTCAAGGAGCCAACATCACCGGCCGTCACAACTACCAGAAAGAGAGTCCCATTACATCAACGCTCACGATCAGTCTACGATAGAACGACAACCACAACTACCACCACCATTCCAACCAAGCCACCAGGAACTGTCGCCTCTCGTCGTGCCGCATCAGCACTCGCAGCTGCACCAAGAACAACACATACCCGCTCGGCGTCGTCCGGCGCACCACTACTTAAGTGCGAGCCGCTGCCGCGTCCCGCCCTCCCATTCGGATTGCGTGCCAAGACACCAACCGCCATGAGCCACAGCAGCGCTCCTTCCGCAACTTCTGCTACTTCATCAACCATGCGTCACGCATCCGCAGCAATGGCTTCTCGCTCCACTATCGGCTACAACAAAGGTCGCACCGCATCTTCAGCGCTCCAGCGCGGCATGTTTGACGAGCCATCATCGGCCACCGAACGCATATCATCATCTGCTTCCTCTCGTCCAGTGTCTCGTGGTGGTGTAGTCTCAGCCGCTGGCCCTAGGCCGAGGATGGGATTGGCGAGGAGTCAAACACAGGCTAGTACAGCTAGTGGTGAGAACACGTTGACACCGGCCAAGTGGGCAAGAAAGTACGGCAACGGTAGCGGCGAGAGTGAGGACGAGGTTGGGAGCTTGAGAGGCCCGAGTGGTCTGCTAAAGGCCTTTGAGTCGGGTGAAGATGATGACTTTGATGATGGATTGGGTGTGGGGAAGTTGGGATTGGGCGGTGGGGTGGAGTTGCCGGATGAGGAGTTTGTTATGACCCTTAATTTTTAGGCCGGTTTCTTCTGGTAACAATGCTGGTTCCGGCAAACGCATGAGAGAAAGAACCGCTAAGTGGGAATGGATGGATAAGTGGGAGGCAAAACAGAACTATGCACATACGATATGATACACATGCGGAGTTAAACAGGCGTCCAACGGCTGAACGATGATGAGGGGACCAAGGTGAGAATAGATGCCATGAGCCATACGCTCGCAGCCAAGGTTTGGGATTATTATTGTTTGATTGATTATCAATTCCCTTATTACGTTGTCATCTGCTTCTCCGCCGCTTCATGTGTGTTTTGTGCTTGGTGGAAGTTTGGCCCTTGTTTTATGTTTCGACTTGGCTGCCTGATAACTTGTTTTGTAGTTGTCGAGCCGAGTCAATCGGTTAACAATTTTCGTCTCGAATGAAGACATCGTCGTGTCGTCCACGACAAGCGGTTTGAGGCCAAACGGTTTCCAGTCATCTGTCCTTGATTTGTAACGACGAGGCAACCGTTTAGCAAACGTGGTCCAAATCAGCCAGCCACTTTGACAGCATCGAGGAATGGTGTAAAGTTAATCGGTTCCGCCAACGAGGCTTATCTTCAACTTTCATTTCCATTTACTTTATATATACTCAAGCGCCAACTGCGAGATCGAAATGGGTTTCTCCACTGCAACCATTTGAATTTGAACTTGCGCTTTACAACGGTAGCGCTATTTGATTAACACTCGCTAAATGATCTTTGAGTCTCAAATTGTTCCACCCGCCGGCTATGCCGCTTAAGCTATCCGTGTTCATCTATGAGCGGCGCACAAAACACAACATCACACCACCATCAACGTTTCTACGACCCAAACGTTAGCAAAGTGTTCTATGCATCCCGACCAATCAGCAATTCCAACTTCATGAGCCAACCGCCTCGTTGTCATCCTCCTCGTGTTCGTCCCGTCAAGCACCAACACCAGCAGGCTGCTATTACCATTTCTCCGGCCCTTTTTCATGTGCTTTGACAGGACTTTTGGCCTGATGGTTTGTGTATTGATCCATGAACATGTTTGGGACAAAGTTGTGGAGCCATTCATAACGTCTCTGTACCTGAGGGCGGTTGCCATCTCCACTATTACTCTAGTTAGCAGACACAATACAGCGTTGCTTCATTTGCTAAATCCTGTTCATTTATGTCATCAGTAGTTTACTGTATTTATGCCTGTCGCGGAAGCTGTGCTAGTGAAACCTCTTGTCCTCTATTGCGCTGAATTGTAGTCTGTCGCTCGTCCTATCGACAACCACTCCGCCCAAATCCCCTCGTTACGTGCCTGCATCGTTATGGCACCTAGCCCAAGGTTTTGGCCCCAACAAGTTCGAATTCCCTCCTAGCAACCTGAACAACTTAAACCCTTGTCACAACTACAACAACACCAATAATCCTGCCTCTTCAAGCATCGCCTATTCTGGTTCAAATTTGGCTAACTCGAGCTGCCTGTGGTTGAACCACAGTCTCATCTGTCAATGTCCCTCTCACCCACACAACACAAAGTTTCCGAAAACGGGCTCGGATGGGCATGCGACTGTGCCTGCCTCGACAAACCAAGCAACATCACAATATCCCCGTGTGCACCAACAACTACAAATAACGTTCTTCCATATCTGCAATTTGAGCATTCATAACATGGCCGACCGCCGACCAGACCCCAACTTTCATATGCCCCGAGACTTGACGGAAATGGCGTCCTGGACAGCGATGTCCCGTCGTTATGGTTGAAGAGTCGAAACCACGCAATTTCGGATTATGAGCTTTGGGCCAGTCTCCTTGTCGGACAGCAGCTCTGCATACAATCTCGAGTCGAACAGACTGTATAACCATCCAACACACACATAAACTTCCCATGAGGCCAAGACTCAATCGAACAATATGAGCAACTGAGCAGTTTGCAGGTAGCCTGACAAAAACGAAACCAGTAACCTCATGGGCCCCTCTCCGTTTCCACCTCTAAGAACAGAACGCAACATTTCCCCACCAGTTTGTCAGATATAAGCGAGATGAGAAGTATGAGAAGGAAAGAAAACCCGACTCGCTCCGGCCATGAAGAGGGTGCTATCGAACAACGTCGTATGGATTCTGGAAAAACCCAGGTGAAGGAAGTCATGTGGACCAAGTGGGGAAGTGTTGAGTATGGCAATGAGGCTGCAATAATAGAACGGGCAAAGACGAGAGGGGACATGACCCGTACACGAACGTGACAATCCAACCGACCAGAACCTTGCCGACGCAATATGAGGAAAGCCTGGTGGCACCACAGCAGTCTAAGCCGCACGTGCGGATCGTGGTGAAGTCGTATGGATTGGATGCAATCGAACTGAAGTTGTGTAGATTGGGCAAAATCAAGGTGAGGCCATAAACCGAGGGGTTCAGAGGTGCTAGGTATGGCAAAGGCATGACAAGAATAGAACCTGCAGGGAAGGAGGATTGGGAGAGGATGTAAAGAAAAGACTGGTTGCAACGAGATTGGGAGTCGATGAGAAAAATGTATGAAACAGCTACTTGATCTGGGAGTGAAAGGTGGGCAGTGGAAGGGAAAGTGGCAAGAGAATGAGAGATCATGCCTGCACAATATGGCACCAGGCATGTATGCGGAAGCCGTCCAAAGTGCGGTTGTATAGAAACCAGCTAGCAGCTCAATTTATATCATCTTCGGTATCTTGATTCATGTATATATTGTCTCCTATCTACACCTCCCCTTCCCCACTCGACGCACCACCACGGCAGCCAGATGCCAATTTTTTCCGTCGATCACAGCGACATAGTCACAGTCATACTATTCGAATGCACCAATACACTCGCCACGCCCAACCCTTCCAGCCCATGTCCTAACACCTCCAAATCATTCAACCACGCCAGACTCCTCTCCTCACTGAGACCCGTCCCCTCCACCGGGCTCGGCAGCGTGGTAAACAATACCGTCGTATCCTTACTATTCTGCCTCATGAGTTGGTTGAGTATCAAATGCTGAGCTCTACACGGGAGATCGTTAAAGCTTAGCGGCAGGCTTTGGGTGCTGTAGGTACTCCCTCTCCTACTAGCCATAGAACGCCTACTTGGTGTTGGACTATCCGCTCTGCTGCTGTCCACGCCCCTCTTCGCTTCTTCTTTAAGCCTCTCTTTCTCTTTTGTTTTCGCCTCGACCTCCCACTCCTTCTGAGCCTTCGTCACCCTCACCTCCTCCTTCCCATCCCCACCACCATCAATCCTATAAGCACTCCCCAACCTCCCCCTCCCCTTCTTCGCCGGCGGACTCGGCGTATCAACAAACATGATACTCGGTCCTGGGCCCTCCTCATCCCTCACCTGCGTGACAGGGACTGGCTTCGAGGAAAACTTCTGCGTACTGGCATGTCTTGACAATATAGGACGTTCGTCATCCGGAGCCGCTAAGCCGCGCACCCTGATTTTAGTTGGCGACATATTTCCGGACTTCGGCTTCGTCGGGGAGCGTAGAGAGGAAGGTGAGGATGCGTCTGACGAGGGACGGACGGAGGCGGGACGGTCCTCAAGCTTCTTAGGCGAGTCCAAACCATCCTTGAACGGAAGTTGCGGAGGAGGCATCAACCTGACATCATCGCTGATCTCCTCCCTCGAATCTAGATTCGAGAATTCAGCAGTCGACTCCTTAGGGCCTTCCTCACTTACATCCTCTATTCGGAGACTACGTGCGGGAGTGATCACATTACTACTTCCTGTCTTCTTAGGCTGATCCGTAATCGCCGTCGTATGCCTCTCACCAGTCGACTTCTTAAATGGTCGCGGTCCACGCAGCGTATCGCCATGACTCCTTCTCCTCGTAATCTTCACCGGGCTCGGCGCCGGCTCAGAATCACTCTCAAAATCAGACATATCCGCCTCACTCGCCGCACTCTCATCCTCCGTATCACTCTCACTCTCCTCACTCTCCACCCCATATTCCACCAAATCCAGCGGCAGTCTCTGCGTCCTCATACCCAGCCTCACCCCCAGCTGTTCAAACCCACTAACATCCACACTCAGACTCCTCCTGCGTCTATTCCTATGCAACAACTTCCTCAGTTCCAAAAACCTCTCAACTTTCTCATGTCTCGGCCCTTGCTGGAACGAAGCATCCGGCCACTGCACACCCCCTGCCCCTATCACCCCCTCTAAATTCTTATCCAGCTCTTCACCAGGTGAAGGGTCACCGCGGTTTCCGCGAATCCGCTGGATCTCTTCCCACCATTCTTGGCAGCGGAGACATTGCTCCACCTCTTCGACTTCTTCATCATTGTCGTGGCGGCCGTTAATAATAACCTCGTAGGTAGGTAAGTTACCAGAAGCCAGCCAAAACACCAAAATTTTGGCCTCGATGCGGAGGTTTTCAAGTAAAGCCTCCACGCGATGGCGTTCATCTTCAACATCACTCTCATACTCCACAAACACACACACCCTAAGTTTATAACTCTTCCTCCAACTCGGCACAGTATGCAGTATAAACCCCAGTTGCAGGATGAGGGTGTATGTGTCGAAATTCGTGGTTAGTAAATTGGCTTTCGTGCCCCCGGCCCCTGACGTGGCTATTTCAGCGGACATCTGGATCGGCCAGAGATCTATGAACTTCTTCTTGTTGCCGTTGGGTGTGTCAGGGGAGGGAATCTCGAGGGACTGGAAACCCCGCGCGATCGCTACATTGATTTGGAGCCGCAGCAACAAGTCTTCGAGAATCGTGACGTAAGACGTAACACTCGTGCTCGATTCGGTTTTACAGCTATCAGTCGGCAGCGTGGAGTCAGCTCTCAGTGTGGGTATATTTCCCTTCCTCCCTTTGCCGTTGCTGTCTACTCTTTCGATTTTTGAATACTGGTTGGTTGAGGGAGGGTTGGTGAGTGTTTGCGCCGGCTCCGCTATCGCCTCCTCCTGTTGCGCCTCTGTGCTTCCTCCGGCTTGGTTTTTGAATTGGGACTTGTAGAGATCATCCATGTTGTAGAAGCCCAACACTGCGATGTTGGGACGCATACCGCCGAGTCCTGCGCTTAGTGCGAGGTTTCTAGCGCCCCATTCAAAACCGGGCGAGATTGCGATATTGACGAAGGCTTTGATCTTTGAGAAGTCGATGTACTTTGACCACGCATCCTGCTGTCTCCTCGCTTCCGGTACTGCGGAGCCAAAATCGTTGCTGACTATTACGTGGCCGAGGATGTAGAGCGAGCCTTTCTTCATCGAATTGCAGAACTGGATGAGTTTGTACTGACGGCGGGGATCATTAACGAACAACAAAATCTGCGGCCGCCAGAACTTGACGTGTTCAGGTTTAAGTCTCAACAGGTATTTGCGGACTTGGTGGTAGATCAATGACTGTGACACATCGCCCCATGCCCTCGGCCTCGAAGTGTAGTGGACGAGCAAGAAGAGGATGAGCAGTATAGCCACACAAGCACTCGCATACAACCCATCCACAAAAAACATCGCCGTGCCACTCGCCAGCGCACCACCCAGGGCCGTCTGCCACGTAAAGAAATGGAAACTCGGCCGGAAGTTCGGCGCTGATCCAATCTTCAATAAAAAGGTCGCGAGATTCATAACCAGAAAAGTCATGAGGTAGGTCATTGTGATGAACGACGCAATCTGGTTGATATCAAACAGCATGATTGCCTGCGCTACCGCATACGTGGCGAAGATCGCATATATCGGTTCGTCTGCGCGTTTTGTGCCTTGGCCAAAGATCTTGAGGCCGGGAAATAACTCGTCGCGAGCGAGGGCTTGCATGAGCTTTGAGGCGCCGGTGACGCCCATTAGGGTAGAGAAGAATGTGGTTGCGAATTCGCCGGCGAGAACTAATGAGCCAGACATGTTGGTGTCTTGTATGACGTTTAGATCGGATATGAAGGAGGAGCGGGTGGTGGTCGCGGCCATGGCGTGGATTACCAGAGTGTAGGAGACGAAGGTGAGGAGGAGGGCCCAGAGTGTGCCTTTTGGGATGGATTTTGATGGTGTCTTGAGGTCGCCGGACATTGAGGCACCGGCGAAGATGCCTGATGTGGCGGGGAAGAGAATGCCGAAGAGGTCTTGGAAGTTCTCCTTTCCCTTGAGTTGGCTGCCCGCTGCACCTTTGGTGAAGTGCGGCCAAAGGTTTTCTTTGAAGGTGGTGAGGCTTAAGCCTGTGAAGCGGACCCCGAGCTTGAGGTCTTCGAATGGCTCCATGAAGAGGCCGGATAGAGGGATGCTAAATGTTGCTACCAGCAGGATGACCAGAAGCCCATTACTGGCGCGGGCAAAGGCTGCACTTCCTCCTAGACAGATGGCGGTGCATATCATGAGCACAACGGTTGACCAGAGGTAGTTGTATCCTAGCGACTCTGGCAACACGTTTGCCCAGTTTCCTGATACAGCACCAAAGTTGTTCTGGATGGCGTCTATCAAACCAACAGCATTGAGAGAAGTATTGAAGACGAGTCCAAGGTAGAATACCAATCCAATACTTCCGCCAAACTCGGGTCCCAGCGATCTCGAAATGAGATAATATGCACCTCCGCCTCTAACTGTGCCATTTGAAGCAATCGCACTCAGCGAGAAGATCGTAATCAAATCGATTGAATACGAGGCAACCAACATGCCCATCGTGCCCACAACACCCGCCTGTCCCAATATCAACCCGAAGCGGATAAACATAAGAATGCTCAACACATTCAAACAAGTCGGCACAAAGACGCCAGAGAACGTGCTAAGTTTCTCATGTCCACCAACTGGTCTGGGCAACGAGCCAGGTTTTGCCTTCTTATCTCCTCCATCGCTGCTTTTGGTAACTGATTGTCTGCGCCCAGAAAACGAACTGCGTGATGATCGTCTGGCGCTGGGTGCGCGTTCGCGTAGTAGTGGCGTGTTCTCGTTAGCTTCGATGTCATGAGCGTGTCCGTTGCGGCGGGTGAAGAAGCTGTGCCATGGTGCTGCGTCGCCACCTGAGAATGCGGCTTGGTCGCTTGGGAAGATGGAGTTTCGACGGGAGAGTTTGCCGGCTATATCGGTTGCTGTTCGTGTTTGGAATGTTGGGCGCAGGTTTGAGGAAACCTCGCTGTGTGTGGACATTGTTGTGTAGCTATGTCGAAGCTATATGTTGATGTCGAGGTTCTTCGAGGCGGTGAGGAATGTCGCGCCGGGGTTGTGAGAGGATAATGCTACCGGTACAAGCTGTTCACGGCTTTCGTAGAGAATCCTAACGTAAAGTAAAGGCAAAGGCAAAAGGGAAGCGCTGTGTTGTCGTTATGTCGTTATATCATTCTTGTTTTGGTGTTGTTGCACTCGATTGGTGCGGTGACATGAAGCTTCAGAGGTGATACCCTGAGAGATCCGCCTGCTTATCGCTTATCGCCTCGGCGTGACCCTGCAGTTCTGTTATCGTCATTGCAGTCCAGCCACCTGAGCGATTGTCTAACTTGAACTTCTTGATCGGGATAGCTTCATCCATCCTAGTTTTACACGAGACCAACCCTGCACTCAACCAACTGGTTGACAACGAAGTATACTCAAAGAGCTTCACTTACTTTGTTTTGCTTTGTATGCTTTGAACTACATTTACACCATCACACAGTAAGACTCATCAGTGCAATCTATCGCTTCTGTGCGCCACTGACTGACACCCGCCAGGACTTCCCCAACCCCAGAGCCTCTCAACCCGGCATGACACGATAGTAACGAAACATAACACATCGCAACCTATTATAACATACATGCTTGCTTGCAGACCTCGCAATGTCTGAATCCAAGAAAGCATCCTCATCCCATCCAATGGACGTCCCAATGGGTTCCTCTCCAGCAGGCTCCAACCGAGGCCGTTCATATGGGACCTCTGCGCCAAGAGCTGCATCCATAGCTAGACTTGCATCGCCTGTTCCTTCGAGTTATATTTCAGGCTCGGCCCAAGTCCGCCAGATCCCAAACCCAAACCAAGTCGGCGACAGCACAAACACGTCCGTCTCACCGCTGGCCGGCACGCCTCGCGAGCACTCTTTACCCGGTCCTGGAGTGAGTGCGCTCGCACAGGCACTCTCCAGCTCAGTAGAGGGCAACGAACCAGTTCAGAGGTTCGGTACCCCACCACTCCACCCACTCTCCCCACACACAGCTGGTGTGAACCTCCAACATGCCACAGCGGGACAGAGCCCGTATGGATCATTCACCCGCTCCACCCAAGGCGCGCACGGCTGTGACAAGCCCTCTACCTACGAAGATCCCGATATTGTGCGCCGTCACCTCGTGCAGCCTTCCGAGACGCAGGACGGAAATTATGATAGCATTTTCAACGTCTCGCGCCGGGACGACGCCAGCGCAATAGGCAAGGACCATGAGTCTATCGCCCCAGGCCTGGATGATGATGAGTTCTCCAGTTTGAGACTCCAAGGCGGCGATACCACCCGTCCAATTTATAAATGGACAGAAGAAGCAGCTGCTCGTGCCGCAGGGCGCGGGAGGGGGAGAAGCCAGAGTTTTAATCTGAGTCGTCCGCAGAACGACGATGAGGCGCTAGACATCGGCTCCATCAAACTTCCCGGCGGCATGAGGAGGAATTACCTCCGCCGCGCTGCCCCATCACCGAGTCCCGGCCCAGCAAGAGATGCGGAGGAGCACGGCGCGCATGGTCACGGTCAGCATCAGAGTCACAGGCCCAAGTTGTTCACGAACAACTTCATCGAGTTCCTGACCCTGTACGGACACTTTGCAGGCGAAGAGCTGGAGGAAGACGATGAGGCGTTGGGGCCGGATGAGTATTTCGTAGACCACTACACGTCTTCCGCCGGCGAAGACAGCGACGATGAACGCGAGCCTTTGGAAAACTCGGCGCTGCTGACGCCTTCGACGAGGAAGAAGAGGAAGCGCAAGGACCGCGGCGGCTCCGGTACCAACGGATCCTGGGGCGCTCTCTTATTACTGCTTAAAAGTTTCGTTGGCACAGGCGTGCTCTTCCTCCCCAAGGCCTTCCTGAACGGTGGCATGATATTCAGTAACGTGGTCCTGTTATTCGTCGCCATATTATCCTACTACTGCTTTGTCCTCCTGGTCAACACACGTCTCAAGATCGACGGTTCATTCGGCGACATGGGTGGGCTCCTTTACGGAAAGTGGCTGCGCACTACCATCTTATCGAGTATCGTGCTGAGTCAGATTGGTTTTGTGGCTGCGTACATCGTGTTTACCTCCGAGAACCTCCAGGCTTTTATACTGGCGGTCACGGATTGTAGGACGTTTATTGATATTAAGTGGTTGATTTGCATGCAGATGGCCGTCTTCCTGCCCTTTTCGCTGATGAGAGATATCTCCAAGCTCGCCTTCACGGCGCTCATCGCCGACGTACTAATCCTCCTCGGCCTTATTTACTTGTACTACTACGACATTCTTACAATTGCGAAACAAGGGGGGTTAGCAGATATCGTGCAGTTCAACTCCAAAGACTGGACCCTCTTCATCGGCACCGCAATCTTCACATTCGAAGGCATCGGGCTGATCATACCCATCCAAGAGTCGATGCGAGACCCCAGGAAGTTCCCAAGGGTGCTAGGCGTGGTTATGGTCATCATCACCACAATCTTCCTGTCCATGGGCGCCTTGTCGTATGGTGCTTATGGTAGTAAGACGCAGACGGTGGTTATTCTGAATATGCCGCAGGATAATAAGTTTGTGAATGCGGTGCAGTTGATGTATTCTATTGCGATTTTGTTGTCTACGCCCCTGCAGATTTTTCCGGCGATTCGGATTGCGGAGACGGAGATCTTTACGAGGAGTGGGAAGTATAATCCGAGGATTAAGTGGCAGAAGAATGTTTTTAGGTTCTTTGTTGTCATGATGTGTGCCGCTATTGCATGGGGAGGGGCGGCGGATCTAGATAAATTCGTCGCCCTTGTGGGCTCGTTCGCCTGCGTGCCTTTGGTCTACATATATCCTGTGAGTAGTTCCCTCTTCCATGCCTCCATCCTTTCCTCTCCTTACTCTCCTGGACTTGATTAGAAATAGTGGTGCTAATAAGATTCTTAGCCGATGCTGCACTTCAAAGCAGTCGCCAACAGCAAATTCCGTAAAATCTGCGACATCGCGCTGTGCATTTTTGGCACTGTTGTTATGGTTTATACGACGAGTCTGACGATTGTTAATTGGGTCAGTGGCGACAGCAAGCCGGCTCCTCCGAAATACTGCGATGGTAGGGGTGCTCAGGGGCTGGGAGGGCTGGGTGGGACGGGGCTCGGCTACTAAGGCAAAACGAAAACGCGGAGAGCCATGAATGGGAAGCGTATGAGAGGAGAACGGAGAGGAAACGGGGAGGCTATGAAAGAGGAAGAGGAGACACCAGCAAATGTGGTTTCCTTAAAGATTTGAGATGCATATACGCAGCGCTCTTTGCTTTCCTTGTTGCGTCACGTTGGACATTCCTAGATGATGTTTTGCTTCACCGCACGGAGTAGACGGAGTAGACGGAGCGAGCATAGCATTATCAGTACTGAACTATTCATTCCATTTTTCTATCAGCACAGACGGCACTGAGCTGGGAAAGAAAAGGTGTTTCATAACGGTGCTTTGCCCCGTTCACCTTCGCTCCGTTGGACATGACGCCAATGTCCGTGGAGTCTGATCTCTAACCTATTGCCATTCCCTCTGTTACTGCCATTGGGTTGGAGGGGGTCGAGGGTTGACTGGAGGAGAGGGTCGGGTGGTCCATGTTGTCCTGGTAAAGGAGGAGCCGAGGAAGGTTGGGTGAGATTATGGGTGATAGTCGTTCTCAGAGCTGCTCATAGCGGGCACTAGCGTCGCCTCAGGTGTTTTGGAGTGTTTTCCCAACCTCTCAGCATGAGAGTGAGCGCAATCTTGTGTTATTTGTTGTGTTTTGAAGTGCTAACCGGTGGGACTTGACTGGCTATACTCGGGTTAGAATTTGGCTCGATAATCACCATATTGGGAATTTCGGGCATTTGTTCGTGACGTCGTGGTAATTGTCGCTTGAAAGAGGCCGGTACTATGGGCTGTGGTGTGGTACGGTGGTGCTGTGTGTTGTGTTCTGCTCGCTTTGTGTGGTTGCCACCAACACTTTTGAAACGCCAACGACCTGGTCGGCGGGAACTTTAATTATCAGTGACGGCACAATTTTATAAGTACTTATCATTACCCAAGCTCCAAACGACACCTTCAAATGTTGTTTTCAACAGCCAAAGTCACGATTTTCTCACTCACCTCCTCCGTCCCCGCCGGCGCCACCCTCCGTACGTACCACCCATGTCACATCCCGTTTCATCACTGATTCCAAACCAGCATCCGGTGGGCTGCTTCGCATTCATCCTCAGCACCCTCAAACCCTACCGTCCTGGCCTCCCCGACGCCTCGGCCAGCACCCTCACCATCGGACTAAACGGCATAAAACTCCACGGCGTCCGTAACCCAATCCCCTTATGGAGCTCCGTCTACATCGTAAACGCCTACACTCGTCGCATCGACGAGGTGCAGTCAAAGGTCCATGTAGATATCGAACTAAATCCCGATGCGGTTGCTTTTGCAAGTCAGTTGGGTAAGGATGGGAAAGACGGGGGGGTTAGGGGCCCGCTGCATGGACTGCCAATTCTGTTGAAGGATTTGATTGCGACCGGGGATCGGATGAATAACATTGCTGGGTCATTCGTGTTGTTGGGAGCCAAAGTAACTGAAGACTACTGTTGCAGTCAAGCTGAAGGCTCGGGGTGTTATTGTGATTGGGAAGTCGAGTTTGAGTAAGTGGGCAAATTTCCGCGATTCCACTACCATTCCAATTGGCTGGAATGCGAGAGGTGGTCAGACATTCGGTGTTTATACTGCAAATCAGGATCCGTTGGAAACCCGTCTGGGAGTGCAGTTGGAAGTGCTTTAGAACTTGCGTGGGCAAGTTTGGGATCTGAGACTTCTGGCAGTATCCTTTTGCCCGCGGAGAAATTCAATGTCGTTGGTATCAAGCCTACGGCTGGACTGTCCTCAAGATATCTGACCATCCCCATCAGCCCAATGCAAGACACTATCGGACCCATTGCTCGGACAGTAAGTGATGCTGCAGCTTTGCTCCAAGTCATTGCCGTGTAGGGCGAGAGGGACCCATTCACGCTTCAGCGGCCCGTCGCCTCCCCCCAAAATACAAGAGTGCGCTCAATGCCAATGTCGTGAAGGGTAAAGTCATCGGTATCGCACGAAATGCGATCTTTCCTCCACAAGATGAAGCCATTGATGCTCAGATCAACGCAAGATTCGATGATGCCATCAAAGTCTTGAAATCCGCCGGTGCAACCATTGTCGAGAACACGAACTTCGCTTCATTCAACGACTATGCTCCGGATTCACCCAAGCTCTTCAAGGTACCCCCACAGGCTTCCACCAGATCCTTGTCCTTGGTGGTGACTTCGTCTCTGAGTTTCCGAAATACCTTGGCAACTTGATGACAAATCTTGGGGGCATCTCAAACTTGTTTGATATGTTTCAATTTACCCTCGCCACTCCAGCAGAAGAGGCGCCACCTAGTGCGGATAAAGGAGTGACCACCTGGGCACAGCTCCTCGGCCGGCAACAGCAGGGTATGCTGCCAAAAAACGACAGGACAGCATTCTTCGAAGTTGCCGAGAGGGTAAAATCCTGGGCCACGACTCGTGGTGTCAGCGGCACATTGAAAGACAATAAGCTCGATGCCCTCATCCTTCCTAGCCTCTTAGCTGCTCAGATCCCCGCCGTTGGTGGCCTACCAGTAGTCACCGGCCCAATAATCAAGTTCAAAGCGCAGACTCCAATCGTCCCAGGTATTGGGGTTTAGTTTCATACGGGCCAAACGAGCCGATCGGGCTCTCTCTCCTAGGCGATGCATGGGAAGAGGAGAAGTTGATTGGCTTTGCGTATGTTTATGAGCAGAAGACGAACTTCAGGCAGGTGTCACCTGTGAGAAGCTTGGTGCCGAGGACACAGATTTGGGATACTGTTCTAGGGCTTTGAGCTTTCAAGGCGAAGATTGTAGAGACGGTTTAGCGTTTGGATTGGAATTTGGATATGATGAGCTATGGATAGAAACTAGTTAGCAATGGAGGTATGCCGTGACAGGTGATTGTGCCCATTCCTTGCGAGATACACACATATCACGGGCAAATGTCGTGGCTACAGCCGACTGGTTAACTGCTGTGGCGAAACTCAGCTGTACGTGAAGAGGGAATATGCATCTTCACTGATATTGGAGTGCCTAGAAGTTGGTGGGCGCGTTATCCCAATTATAGTCGGCTTCATCTCCGGCAGGCCTCGCTCCGTAAACACCGAACGCCTTCAGTGCGTCTCTCCTCATCTCTTCCACAATCACACCTGCACCTTTCACCTCTCTGACCAGTCCCACACCCGTCCCAGCATACGTCGTCGCCCTTCCATTCTCGCCCCAAGCATCATCACCCATCTGCATCACCAAGTCAAACTTCTCCTTCAGCTCTTCTTGCACAACCCCAGCATCCGCATCATGCCAACTCAAATTCTTGATCGATCTCCCATTATATCCTTCCGGCCACGGCGTATTGCGAAGGTTATCATAAACCGACGTCCTTGCTGTGCTAACCCCACCATCCTTAGCTTCGACGACGGCCTGCTGATAACCCTTCGTAATCTGACACTCCTTACTCGCCAAGAACCTGGTACCTACCACCGCGCCCTCAGCACCTAGCATATACGCTGCCGCCACACCTCTTCCATCCGCAATTCCTCCCGCAGCAACCAAGTGAAGCTCCCCATTATCAACCTTCTCCTTGATAACAGGGTGGTCAAAGACTTCTGGGAGGAGTGTCATAATACTGGCACCTACTGCAGCTCCATGTCCACCCGCATCCGTCCCTTGCACAACCAGCACATCCGCATCACACGCCTCGGTCACTGCTACAGCTTCGGCTACAGAAGTAACTTGAATCCATATCTTCGTATCGCGGAAATACTCTTTAAAAGCGCCCGTCCACCTCGTCAGCACCTCCGTAGCGGGCGCTGGAAACAACCAAATCGCGCAGGGCGGTTTATCAAGGGCGTTCAATCCATCGATCGCGATCTCTAAAGCATTTGAAGGCAGGTTGACGAGCAGGAAGCCGATGCCGAAGTTGTGGACGAGGCCTGTTGCACGAGGGGGAACCAGTGATGGAGGCGAAAGGGCTAGAGTCGCGGTGCAAAGGTCGGTAATTCCCGGGGACGTTATATCGCGACCTGGAACACCTGCGCCTAGGAAGCCAAGGCCGCGTGCTTCGGTAACTGTGTGAACTAGTGTTGGACCTGCAAGCAGGCGCATCGGAGCGCATATGATGAGAGGCTGTTCCGCGTCATAGTGTTGATGGAGGGGTTTTTGCTGCTTTTGGGAGCCTTGCTCAATGAAATCGGCCATAATGAATTGCGAACAAGTGAGGAATGTTATGGTACAGCTATGTAGCAGAAAGATGAGGGGCGAATGAAGAATACAGGGGTGTGGGAGATGTATATAGTTATAGTAAGGGAATGAGTCGAACTTTACCAAATTCAGCTGTGCCAGCGGCACCTTGAGGTACCTCCGTCATTTCCTTGGCACTGTCAAGCACGCCATTTCTCATATCAAGGTTTCCTGTCACCCCAATCCCGCATCACGACCCCGCACTGCCAAGCTGCCAAACCAGGTTGTCCAGACTTGGTTAAGCGCTCCCGCCGAGCCGCAATCTTTGTAGTCGACGACGATTGCCGCCAGGCGCGCCACTCGACCATAAACTCAACAAATAAGCGCTTTCCATAACGACTTTTGCTGCCGTCACTTGCTGGGAAGAGTGCGCTTTGATAGAAACGGTATAAACGAACGACTGAAGCTTTTGGAACGATAAAAGCTCGAACACTGAGAAGAGAGCGAGCGTCGAACGGACAAGGCAAGAGCCGCCACAAGGTGCTGGAAAAGTAGTGTAGGATAGAATCTGTGAAGATGAACGCACCAGATAGGTCAGTAACACCCCTATGTCTTGATGTCGATGTGTACAGTAAGGTGAATGGATATGTGGAATCTTGGATCGAATGCGCGGGCTTCAGCGAGGAGACGGATGGTTAGACAACGATTATCGGGCATGAGCGGACGGCAAATACGCATATCTGAGGATTTGATGGTGTTTGAATGTTGAATGGTAGGGGATTCTGGGTACGACATGTAGAGATTGGCGCATGCGATGCAGCGCTCGATGCGATCCGAAGCTATTGCAGTTTAGCAGTGGCGATTTCTCCAGCAACCTAGAAGTCGAATGCAGCACAACGAAGCTATCCGGCTATACGTCTCAGTTCATCGATCGGCTTCGGTTGTAATGTTAGAGAAGAAGCTGAAAGATTGGACAATTTGAAGGAGAGAGCATGCGCCAGGCAATTTAGAAGTCAAAACGCAAATGAAGCGAAGCGCTGCCAAAATTTGGTCACATGAAAAGAAGGTAAAACATACATGCGCCAGAAAAAATTGCTTCCGCTTGCGTAGTTTGGTGTGGTTCAAGTGGTGTTAAGGAGGTTGTGAAAGAGCAGTTGAGCCGGGGGCCCCGCAATGGTCAAAGAATTGCGCGGCTGTTCACCGTGTTTGGTACCGTCCATTTCAAGCGACTGCCGCCTGGCGCGCCAAACCCATCGCGCTCCTTTGATCGATAAGCGCGCTTAACCTGATGCGCCGCACCACCACAACATCCTCGGTGCCATAGAACGGCGCTCACGTCTTCAACTTTCTCAACATCACTCTTCTACACAAAAATCACCTGAGACATCATGAGTGATTGGGGGGCCAACGAGGATACGCCAATGGCTGAAGCGCCAGTGGATGGTACTGGAAATGCTTCAGTTGGAGGCACCGCTGCATCAGCTGATGATGGGGGAGTGGGTGGAGTTGGTGCTGCTACCATTTCCGCGCCAGCTCCAGCTACGCCAGCACAATTCGTTGAGTTCGATTGGAACGCTGTTGCTGCTGCTGCTGAACAAGCATCGGCCACCACTTTCGCACCATCTCCGGCTGCCGAGCCAACTTGGGGATCTTACGGCGGAGCCGAGGCTATTCCTCCACCACCAGCTTATGGTCCAGCCCATCAACCGTCACCCCGCGCAACCTACGCTCCATCCTACGTTACATCTTACCAGCCACCACCACCACCGATACACGACAGGTATGGTCGCGCTCCAATCAACTACGGCGGACTCGACGAGAAACCAACATCCGACACGCTTTTCGTTGGCAACTTGTCCTCCAGAGCTGACGAGACACTTCTTCGTGCATCATTCGGCCACCACGGTGTTGTCGCTGAGGCCAGACTTCCTATCGATAGGGACACTGGAATGCGCAAGGGCTTTGGCTACGTCGCTATCGAAGACGCACAAACGGCCAAGAATCCCTTGAGTGGTGTCGAAATTGGTGGACGCGAGGTCCGTCCTGATTACGCTACCTCTAGATCAAGTGCACGCCCACGTCCTGATAGAGGAGGATACGGAAGGGAGCCAGAGCCAGCAAGAAACGATCCATCTAATACTCTTTTTGTCGGCGGACTTCCATACGATATAAGCGAAGACACGGTTCGCGAGACTTTTCAAGCTTTTGGCTCAATCAGCAGCATTAGACTTCCAACGGATAGGGAGACCCAAAAGCCGAAGGGTTTCGGATATGTCGAGTTTAGCTCTGAGGATGAGGCTATTGCAGCCTTCGATGCCATGAACGGTGCCAATCTTGGTGGGCGTTCTCTTCGCGTCGACTACGCCGCACCACGCGCTCCACGTCCAGACAGAGAAGGTGGAGATGGGGACGGACGTGGCAGCGGAGGTGCCAACAACCCAAAGTCCTCTACTATTTTCGTCGCGGGTGTCTCCTATGACGCAACCGAGGACCACATCCGTGAGGCGTTCCAAGTTTACGGCACTATTGTCAGAGTCAGACTTCCTACCGATGAAGACGGCAAAACCAAAGGCTTCGGATACGTTGAGTTCGACACTGTTGATGAGGCCAGAGCTGCTTTTGAGGCCCTGGACGGCGCTGAGGTTGCTAGTCGTAGCCTTCGTCTTGATTACGTAGCCGAGCGTGACCGTCCATCTCGTGAAATCGAAGAGGAAGACCCTCAAGAGCCAGATCATGGGCCGAGCAACACACTCTTCGTCGGCAGCCTTTCCAGGAGCGCTAACGAGGATATGGTCCGCGAGGCATTCAGCCCATACGGTACCATTACGGGCTGCAGACTTCCAACGGATAAGGAATCTGGCGAGATGAAAGGCTTCGCTTATGTCTCATTTGAAACTCAGGAGCTGGCAGAGGCCGCTGTCGCAGGCATGAACGGCAAGACGATCGACGGCCGTCGTATTCGCCTTGACTACGCCGAAGCACGTCCAGAGCCGGGGTCACGACCAGCACGCGAGAAAGAGGACCCAAGAAACGACCCAACCGATACCCTGTGGATTGGTGGTGTCTCTAGGAACTCTACTGAGGATTCTTATCGTGCGGCGTTCGAGCCGTTTGGTACCGTCACAAGAGTCTTCTTGGCCATGGATAAGGATGCAGACCCACCGCATCCGAAGGGCTACGGATATGTTGGCTTCTCGTCTGTCGAGGAGGCAATCGCGGCCTGCGCTGCTAAGAATGGAGAGGAGATCGATGAGCGTCAGATTCGCATTGATTATGCTGAGCCACGCCCGGCCGCAGGCCGTCGCCCTCGCCCTGGCAGAACCAACAATCCACCGTCCTGTACTCTGTTCGTCGGTGGTATCGATTCCAATTCTAATGAGGATGCAATTCGTGAGGCTTTCCGAGTCCATGGCACTGTTGTCGGCATTAGACTCCAAACCGATGACTCCGGCAACCCTAAGTTCGGTCATGTCGAGTTCGATACCGTTGATGAGGCGGTGGCCGCTTTCGAGGCCCTGAACGGCACCTTTCGCCTTGATTATGCTGCTGACCGCGGCGGTGGCGGTCCGGGAGGTGGTGGTGGTGACCACGAGTCAAGAGAGCTGCAGGAGCCAACAAACGAGCCCACCGATACTCTCTTCGTCGGCGGTATCTCAAGAGACTCTACCGAGGATTCTATCCGTGAGGCTTTCGCTCCTTTCGGAGAGATCACCAGATGCCACCTGGTAATGGACAAGGATTCTGAGCCTCCGCAACCTAAGGGCTTTGGTTACGTCGCTTTTTCGTCTATGGAGGAGGCTATCGCTGCCGTCGCTGCCATGAATGGAAAGCAGGTTGACGGGCGCCAAATCCGCCTCGACTATTCTGAGCCGCGCCTCCCGCGCGACGAGCCTGAGAGAGAGCCGGACCCCCCAACCATCGACCCGACTGATACTCTCTTCGTCGGCGGCATCTCTAGAGACTCTACCGAGGATTCTATTCGTGAGGCTTTCGCCCCTTTCGGAAAGATCACCAGATACTACTTGGTAATGGACAAGGATTCTGACCCACCGCAACCCAAGGGCTTTGGTTACGTCGCTTTCTCATCTATCGAGGAGGCTATCGCTGCCTGCGCTGCTATGAATGGAAAGAAGCTTGATGGCCGCCAGCTTCGCATTGACTACTCTGAGCCACGCCCTGATCGCGTATTTGAGCTGAAAGAAGTTGTGCCACCAGAAAGCCTTCCGAATAGCATTCTTTTCGTCGCAGGTGTCTCAAAAGATTCTACAGAGGATAGCTACCGCAAGGCGTTTTCCCGGTATGGCAATGTCATCAGAGTCTACCTTCAACGGGACCCAGACACCGACGATCTCAAGGGCATCGGCTGGGTTGGCTTCTCCTCTGTCGCTGAGGCTGAGGCTGCTGTGGAGGGTTTGAACGGCAAGGAGATTGATGGCCGTCAGATCCGTCTTGATTACTCTGAGCCCCGCTCTGACGATCCTAACAAGATGTTACCAAAGCTCGATGATCAGGCCCGCCATTTCGATCCTAATGAGATTCAAGGGGGGATTTACCACAGATTGTCTACTCGTGTTGAGCCTGCTGTTAACCTTCCTGATAGATTTGAGTTGTTTTTGTTGCAGGATGGAGAGAAGAAGATTACTGAGCAGATCGATACTCGTAAGTTGCTCAAATTCACCGTCATTACATATAGAAAGATGTACTAATTTGCTTGCTCTAGGCACGCCAAACTCTTCCATCTTCACCATCTTGAAGGAGGACCACACCCTGTGCAACCTCCTCCGCGCACACCTTCTAAAGGACCCAGCTGTGCTTTTCGCCGGTTACAAGAGTTCGTCTTCCCCCATTCCCCATCTCCGTTTGTCTCCTCTTTCGCCGGCTCTCCCGTTCCCTTCTCTCCCTCCTCACACCATCGAAGTACGACGACTAACACCCATTAGTCCCCCACCCACTCTTTGCGAAGGTCGAACTCCGCGTCCAAACCGACGGCTCCATCACTCCTAAGGAAGCAGTCGTTGCCTGTTCCAAGAAGCTTGTTTCTGATCTCGGACAGTTCTCCAGAGAGTTCACGAAGGAGTTTGAGTTGAGGAAGATGGTTGCTGGTGCGAATGGTGGGGTGGACGGCACCCAGATCTAAATTATTCGTCCGCAAGGATGAAGAGCTCCGACATGGTGTCGCTACTTTTTGAAAGCATCAAGGGATGGAAGGCCTGGAACCATGCGAGCTAAGGGTGACATTTACTTTGAAACGGAAGATGGTGCATTACATGGATGGTGGCGCTCTGGTTTACTTCACAATAACAATGTCGAGTTGGCTCGAGAATATGCTCATTTGCATACGAATAGCTAGTTCACATCACACAATACATGATGATTACTGCGACGCTGTTCCATCTGCTAAAGTGGTCAAATACCACAATTCGGCCAGTACACGTGTTTTTCCCCAGATGCTAATTGAGTCGCAGACCGATTAAGTCGATCGCCTCCTACTTTAACAGATTTGTCAACCACAAGCCAACCTCTCCACAGTCCGCCTCCAAACCTCCCAAGAACGAGATGAGTCTCGAATATGCTGCTGTAGCTGAAGTTCCAGCTCGCTTCATGGAAAGGTTGGAGACTTTGATGGAGACGGTTTCCGGTTTTCGTCACTGTCCTCCAAAATGGGAAATGTTGTGAGGCCTGAAGTCATTGACGAATGGCATGATATGTTTACGGAGGGTATCGACGAGAACGGAATCCGCCTCCCGAGTTCGCCTTGGCCACCCTTCTGGAGCAGCTGTTGAGCATGCCCTCAGTTAACACTCTTGACTGAGGAGTTTACGTGGGTGTTCGCGTTGACAGTTGACAAGAGCGGGGATGCATATGTATACATCGGTAGTGCTACAGACTAGAGGAATGCTCAGGCGTGTTGGTCGTCATCAACAACTTTACATCAGCGACGTTGAGCCCGGCCACTTCCATGACTTGATCTGCCAGAAAGGCATGACTTCTGACATTTTCCTCACGCTCAGATACAACATCAACTGAGAGACAGCCACTGGAGAAGAGTTTGCTAGCGAAGAGGGTTGGGTGCTATGTCATGGAGCAAATTGTTTCAGGAAGACCTTAAGACGTACACTACACTACCTCTTTACCAGGGTGATTCTGCAATGTAAGTGGGTGTACAGATGCACAGCCAGCCTCCGTATTCCGAGGTCTCATCGAAGGGCGCCGACACACATAGCTCTATGTCTGATCCTGTCACAGATAAGGTGGCAATACCTCAAAAACAAATGACTGGCTGATATGGATCGCCTCATCGCTCGCCGTGCTAAGGACTTCAGATATTTGTCAGCTTTGGATGCAAGATTCTAAGCCAAAGTCTTGATGGCAGATCATGTGCATCGGGAGCATAAGAGGCTCTCCGCTGCTGAGAGGGATATGCTCATCAAGCTCGAACGCGCATTGGAAAAGCAAATCGCCGAAGTCATTGAAAGGGGCCTTACTAAGGGAGACGAGGAAAGCTTGATGTACTGAGAGTCGAGATCGATCAGCAATTGTACTCACAGTACCTGAAGCACATCGGAGGCAACTCAAAAGACCTTGTTAAACTTTATGTTTCAGCCGGCTTTCTTTTCTTGTCTATTTGTAACATGGTTGGCTATTTCTGATCGCTGATGCTAAGCTCCAGCCTCGCGGACAAGGCTGACACAATTCTGCACTCTTGGCATGTCAGCCCGGCCGTAAAGTTTCTCGAAAAGTTCCTGGCGCATTTTCGGCGTCGAAGCTCCAGATCTGAAGATCGCATTTGTTTACTTTCGCATACACATCTCTTCTGCAGCGACCGAAGAGCTCCATACAACATATACAGACGAATCAGACACCCGCGACTCAGTCGAAATGTCCGATTTCGCAGCACAGAACATGGAGGAGGCACAGAACATGGGCGGACAGGTCCAGGTTCACTTTGTGACCGAAGAGAAGGATTTCGAGTTAGATGAGAGCAAGAGGGTGCTGTTGGTTCCAACCGGTAGGCGCATCAAAGCCATGGCTCAAATATGATTGCAAGCTAACCCGTTCTCCAGATATCCGCAGATACAACCTCTCCCAAATCTTGAACTCCGAGTCCATGCTCGGTCTCCCAGCTCCAGTCCCATTCGACATCCTCATCAACGGCACGTTCCTGCGCTCCACCCTCGCCGAGTACCTTCAGACCGCTGGCCTCTCCTCCGAAACGACTCTTACCCTTCAATACGTCCGCTCCTCCATCCCGCCCTCCTTCACTGCATCCTTCGAGCACGACGACTGGGTCTCCGCTGTCGATGTCCTATCCTCCACCTCCCAGGCCGCGTCCTGGTCAAAGACGCCATTTACATCCGACCCACGCATCCTCTCCGCCTCCTATGACGGCCTTCTCAGAGTCTGGAACCAGTCCGGTTCCGTCCTCGCGACCTCCGTCCCAGCTTCCCAGGGTGGACACACAGCCGGCATCAAGGCCGCGAAGTTCCTGAGCCCGACATCCATCATCTCCGCTGGCCTGGACCGCACAATCCGTGTCTGGAACTACGCCGAGTCCGCGAACCCAGAGCAGCAGGGCAAGCTCGGCCCGTCTATGGTTCTCTACGGACACACCCTCCCAATCGACTCAATCGCCGTCCACGGCCCGTCAAACCGCATCTTGTCCGCCTCCGCAGATGGGTCGATCGGCCTCTGGAACCTATCCAAGTCCGCCCCCGCCGCCCCAGCAGAGTTGTTGCCAGGTGCTGCCCCAAGTGCGAAGAGGAGAAAGATGAACACCGGTGTTGATATCCCAGCTCGTGGGGCTCTGAACATGATCGCTGCGCATACTTCCCCAGCTACAGGCGTCATTTTCCACCCAGACGACTCGACTGTTGGATACTCGACCTCCCTCGATCACACTTTGAAGACTTTGGACTTGGTGACCGGTGTTGCTGTTGACTCTCGTCAGACTTCGCACTCCCTCCTCAGCTTGTGCACCATCGCGCCAGGAGGAACTGGCCATGTCGTAGCCGTCGGTACCGCAGCGCGCCATATCACGTTGTTGGATCCGAGGATGGATGCTAAGGCCGCAAGTGTCATGACATTGAGAGGACATACCAACAAGGTCGTTTCGTTATTTGCCGACCCACATAGCCAGTATGGACTGGTTTCAGGATCGCATGATGGCACTGTTAGAGTTTGGGATATCAGAAATTACCGCGAGGGCACACGCGCAGAGGGTGGACGTGTCGGCGAAGCCGTTTTCGTGATGGATCGTGAGAGCGCAAAGGAGGGCGAGGAGGGTGAGGCGAAGAGGAAGGTTGGTGGTGAGGGGGTTAAGGTTTTGAGTGTTGTTTGGGATAAGGAGCTTGGCACTGTTTCTGGATCAGAAGATCGTAGAGTACAAATAAACAAGGGCTCGAAGGTTGTCAACTTGTAGATGGAAAGTTGAGAAAGCGATATCAGAGAGCGGGCGCGTTTTACAAAAGGACGGCGTACTGGAGTAGAGCATTGGGCGGCAGCATTTGGAGTAGATTTTGAAAAGTAGAGGGGCGATGATATACCCGAATTGAACAGAAAGTTATCAAGACTTCGCAGGCATCTCTCTCGTAGCACGTAAGAACGAGCGCGATGTAGACTTCCCGCCCGCGAGAGTGTTCGCGCGGCGCTGTTACCCCGCATGTTATCTCTGGGCACCACATATCTTCAACCACTGTTGCAAATCCAGGCCTTCAACATCGACTTATCGCGCTCACAACGAGGATTAGACGCGGTTGACGAAGTGAACAAGTACTTTCGCGGCGTGGCGCATGTTGCAGGTACCAACTAAGTAATCAGGTCCCTCGAGTGGTTAACCGCTTCCCGTCGGCCGATATCGTCCTTGAGTCACTCATCCCTGCCTCATACGCTTCAATTCATATATAGGCGCAATACTTAACACAGAACCATCTCAATTTTGCACAGATAGCGCCAATAAAGATGGACAAAATACGAGACGCCGAAATGACCCTGGGCGACTATCTGTCGCAGCTCATACAAAGGGTACAAAACAACAGCTCCTCGGCCATCCTCGGCCTAGCCATAGGCCTTCTCTATCTCATCACAAAGAAGCTATATACCTCAAAAGCGGCTGTAAAGTCATTTCGCCGCCTTTCCTTAATATCATACTGACCACACTAACAGTCCATCAGGTCGCCACAGCGCCATTAAGAACATTAGCACCATCCTCGGCCGACGACAACGGGGAGTCACACTCCCCAAGTTCGAAGCTCTCGGCTCCGTCACGCATCTCACAAACTTCAAATGGCAAGATGAACCGCCGAGGAAATGGAGACCGTTTAAGTCTATCTACAACATGACCATGGCACTCGAGCGCTCCTCCCTAAACGACCTCATAGTAATCGACCGCAGCCATCTAGATCATATCACTCAAAGAAAGAGGATAATTGAAGATTACCCCAACACCGTTGTCGGTCATCTTGACGGCGATAGTGTGAAGGGTGCCGTCGCCGAGCTCTACTCCCCCCTCACCTCCCTCCTGCCCGTTAGGTACCCTTCCATCTTCACCATCTCAGCTGATAGTGCAACCCTTCAAAATGGCGTAGACGGTTCCTCCATCCCCATGTCCCCGCCCAAAGATCCTAGAAAGGCATTGGAAGCGATAGGCAGGACGCTAGACGAAGACTTCTTGATTCTTCTACCTAGTAAAGATGGCGATGGCGATGGCTACACCCTGCACGCATATATTGGATGTTTTCCGGCAGGGTTTGATACGAGTAAATTGATCGGAAAGAAGGTTAGGGATATTCATGGGCCTGTGCCGGGGTATAAAGAGAAGTTGAGGGTTAGTATGGAGAGGTTTTTTGAGAGGGTTGAGGTTGGGAGGTTTGTTAGGACGGTGAATGTAAGTCGAAGCCTGATCTGAGTTTAGAGGAGGAGCTAATGAGAATAGTGGAGCGTGGTTACGCGACCGGATTTGTTTACGGCTTTTGTGCAGAGTCACTTTCATGAAGGTGATGAGAGAAAGGGGGAGGAGCTGGTGGATCTTGAGAAGACGTTTCAGCGGACGGAGGCGCAGCAGTTGTTTAGATTACCGGGGAGGAGGGCGCTGATGTTTGTTATCAAGACTTACTTGAATCCACTGAAAGAGCTGAAGGAGGAGAGGAGTGGTGGGGAGTTTGCTGATGCGATTGAAGGACTTGAGAAAGGAAATGTGCCGGAGATTGGGGTGTATAAGAGGGCGCCTGTTTGGAAGGAGAAGGTTGTGGAGTATTTGAGGAGCTAGTGATGGAATGCTACATATTGAAGCATATACGAAACCATTTTTGCAAATATGCGTCAGACTTTATTCTTGGTCGCGTATTTAGATGTGAGCATATATTGTGTCTCGACCTCCGCAAACCTGCGCGGGGCATCAGATACAAGTTGTGCCCCACAGCTTCCAATTATTGGCGGCGCTACTCCAACACGATCCGGCCCGTCAAGATATTTCCGATGCACGGACGCCGAATACGCTGAATAAGCGGACGACAATTGGCGCTGGTCCTCATGCTTATACATCAATGACGAGTGCGCTCAACGTCATGTCTTCGTCATATAATCCAGGTAACTTACAAGTATATATCTTCCCGTCGCCTCAGGTAATTTTTCCTGCTCAATAACCCCCTTTAAAATTCAATTAAGATACAATTGACCTCTAACTACCCACCTAAACCACGTAAATAAACACATAAATCAGCAAACATGTCCACACAAAAACACGTCCTCCTCCTCGGCGCCCACGGCAAAATCGCCCAACAAATGATCCCCATCTTCCTCGCCAAATCCTGGGCCGTAACAGCCCTGATCCGCGACCCAGCCCAAAAAGATGAGATTCGCACCAACGCCTCCACTGCTAACTCCTCCACTGATGCGTCAAAACTTCAATTCCTCGTACACTCCCTCTCCGACATCAAGACGCCCCATGATGCCCAGGGTGTGATCTCCAAGGCTCCAGGCGTAAATACCATCGTCTGGTCCGCCGGCGCAGGCGGCAAGGGCGGCAAGGACGGAACGTATGCTATTGATCAGCACGCTGCTTGTGCGTTTGCCAAGGCCGCTGCAGACTCTAGTCAGATTGTGAAGTACTTGACGATTTCGGCTATTAATGCGAGGAGACATCCGGCGAAGTGGTGGGGCAAGGAGCAGGCTGAGGCCACGGTGAAGGCGGGCAAGTCAATTGCTGATTATACTGAGGCGAAGACGGTGGCGGATGAGTGTTTGACGACTTTTGGGTTGGAGCGTCAGGAGCGGGATAGGGAGTTTAGGTTTGTAGTGTTGAGGGCTGGAAGGTTGACCGATGAGGCGCCAAAGGGTAAGGTTAGGCTTGGACTGACGCCGGCCGACGAGAAGTTCCAAGAGTCTGTGACGAGACAGGATGTTGCGGCTACGGCGGTTGAGTTGCTTGATGCGGGCGCGAATGGCTGGTTTGATCTGCTGGAGGGTGGAGAGAGTATTGATGATGCCGTGAAGAGGGTTGTTAGAGATGGTGTGGATGCGATGGAGGGCGAGGAGGTGGAGGAGATGAAGACTAAGGCTCAAGAGGAGTCTAAGCTTTGGAAGTAGATTATTGGTTGAGAATATGGGAACTGGGTAAATATCAATTTCACTCTTCAACTTTGCTTATGCTTTGGTGGTGTAACAAGCTGGTAATATGTTATTCTGTGAAGCCGCAAGTACTCTAGTGGTAGTGGTAGCGTGGTTGCGGTGGCATTGGGCCGAGGCTACAGGAATGATAAATCGATGTCTCGAAGTAGATCTTTGACCTAGTCGCAAGATATGGTTCAAGCACCCTCATCTTCTGCTGCACAGTATGGTTTGATGGTCACTTGCCGTTTCGCCTTCTTGTAATTTGTAGTATGCCGTTTGAAACACACTTCGAAAGTTGTACCATTAGCGTAGTTCCACTTTGGGAACCGAATCCGTGTTACGAAGCTGCTATGCCCAGACTTACGTCGTAGTCAGCTCCATCACATAGTCTCTGCCCTTCAACGGTCGCGCATTCCTCAACTTCTAGTATGGACCTTCATGATTCGGCCTGCGTGTTTGCCGCAGTGACAGTCGTGGTATCAGGAGTCGTCGTGTCGAAGTCGAGTCACAGGGTGTCAATCTAGGTCGATCGCTATCGAAGTGGACAAAACTCGACCTATATTCTCTATTGTCGTTATCCTTTAGTTGCTGTAACAACGACGTAAAGGTCTCAAGATTTTGTGTGAATTCGACTTCACTTGCGTTGTTGTGGATGTGGGCCACTACTACTCGTCTGCCTGGCGCGCTTAGTTGCGCGAGGTCTGGTTTGGGCAAAATAGCAAAAACAATTGTAACCGTTGGACCTATCTCTCATCACGAATCGAACCTACATACACGCACCTTCACAGGTCTGCGCTGCCGCCTCTGGTTATGCCAGTGGTCAAGAATGTCTGGCACAAGCCGAGCAGACGCGACAATGGCGGCTGCGGTTACAAGTCATTCTGCGACCAAGTTCACATGAAGAACCCAGGAAAGGTCATTGACCATTGGCCCATGGGGATCATGTGGGCTCACTTTTTTCACAGGGAGTTTCAGAGATTCGAGAAGTTGCTCTGGGAGGACAAGATCAATGGTGGAGAGATGGAGGCCGAGAACCAGTGGTGGGGTACCTACATGATCTACCAGAGACGCCTGGCTGAAGTACGAGCATCTGAATTGTTCGTCGAGCTTTGAGCATGTGCTAACTATGAGCAGATCGATATGGTTTTTGCCGACAACTACTGGAAGCAAGTTTAAGAAGAGGACAATGATCCCAGGTCCGGAGTCCATGGACATCTGGGTATTGTTGCTCACCCTACTCTCAACTCACACTCGAAGCATAACAGCGCTAATGTTCCCTAAACCATCCACGTGGATGACGACTGCGGCCAGGTTTTAGGCTGGAACGAGACCGACGACTATGTTCAAGCGCTAGAGCTCCGTATGAGGCACTTGTTTAATACCACCGGCAACTCCACCCCCCAGCTCGAGGATTACCTTCGCTTTTACCAAGGTTACATGGAGAAGTATGGCAAATTCTGGGTCAACAAAGCATATCAACGACCAGCCTGCCGAGACTGGCCAGAACACCGACCGCGCAAAGACCGATGGCGCCGAAGCCGACGGAATTGAGATCGACGACACGACCACCGACTATCAGGCCCCAGAGCTCAACGAGACCGAGACCGAGGCCCACAACATTGTCAGCTTGAGAGTCTGGGAAATTGATGTTTGGGGGGATTTTTGTAAGAGTTCCAGGGCGGAGTTTAGGTACTACTACGTAAATTTTGTGCACAAGAGGAAGCGATTGGCCATGCCAACATACATACTCTATCCTATTTCTAATATCTCGCTGTCATACATCTTCAACTGCCCACCTATAACTCAGCAGCGATCTCCGCCTTCTTGATATCCTCTCCAGCGTGCTCAACCACCACTGCCTGCTCCTCGGACGGGCGATAAAGCATACCCCAGCACTTCGCACCCTCCCCATCCTCCTTCGACAGCCCATCTGAGCCAACACTTCCCTTACCCAGCGTAATTTCCTCAGTTAACTTCCACCCCAACCTCTCATAAAGCCTCCTACTCCCTCCCGTCGTAGCTTCCAACCAACAACTCGCCGCCACACCATCCACAACATCCTCCCGACAAATTCTTTTAACCTCATCCATCAACACCGTCCCAAGGCCTTGGCCCCTGCTCTCCGTCTTAGCCCCAATAATGAAGACGTAATAATACCTCTCCTTCTTCCCAGTCTTGGAGCCGTCTTTGTCCATGGCGCGGGATTTGGCTGCCTCGGCTTGCCCGGCGTATTCACCAATGATGCGTTGGATGCCGCTCCAGCCCACCGTCCAGATTAGACCGAGGACGCCGGATTGGTACCACGTCAATGGGTTGGCGGGATCTTCGCCGGGGGGGAGGACGACGACGCATGCTGAGTTGTCGGGGGTGGAGAGAATGAAGCCGTTGTTTAGGGTTGAGGCTGTGAGGAAGGATGTGAAGAGGGACGGGATGTAGGCGATTCTCTTAGATTCGGGAGTCAAGTTGTTTATCATGTAGGTGACGACCGGGTCGTGCTCGAATGCCGGAGCCAAGGTGGCGACGGCGACGTCGACAGCTTCTGTGTCACGTGTCAGTATTTCATGGCTGTGCAGGAAGGACAAGAGGACGGGGCATCACCTCTACCCTCCTTGGTGATCTCCATATCGCGGGTTGTGGTGGGCATTTCGCGAGTGAAGTATGGAGAGTGGTTTGGTGTTGACGGGAACTCGACTGAGTTGTGTCGCCGCGAGGTGTGAACTTTTCAACACGAGCCAAAGGTGGGTCTGAGGGTCTATATACTTGGCGGTGGCCAAGAAACTAAAAATATTCTGTGCAAGAAGTTCTCAAAGGATGGGCTTGTGATAGAAAAGTGCGTCTTAAGTCTTATCCCGAAAATTATTTGATGTTAACTTTGGTGTTTGGAAAACGTAACCTTGATGGATTTCAGGATGCTCGTTGGCAACTGACGTGAGCTGCCAAAACCGGCAGATAGCGCCGCGCGTACACGGCACAACGTCAACCACAACGCTCAAAACATCGCTGTGTTCATGAGGCTCGATGAATGATCATAGCTTACTTCGTGTATCACGTTGTACCTTTGTCCAACTATTACAACTGTTACTGCATTAGCAGTGCAGAAATGCGGCAAACACAGAAATTATGGCATAGCTACAAAGGATCAGATGCGCAACGCCAAAAGACAATATTACAGCCGGCACAAATTGAACAAACGAAAAATCCAGGAGGACAGTTGTTCCCTTCAGATAAACACATTGGCACAACGAAGAGCTCTGAGGGCTAAAGCGCCGCTAGCGCTTTGAAGATAGAGGGTGTTTATTCTACAGTCTACAGCCCCGTTCGTCCGTCCGGCCTCTCAAATCATCTTCTCAGCCAGTACTCCTCTCGGCGTCGGAGCCTCCCTGATTTTATGAATAGCATCCTTGGTCCTATAATTGCTCTCGAACGATAGCACAATCAAGTCGACGACTTCATCAGCAGTAAAGTATACTGACAAATCGCTTTCAAACCAAAGGTATTGCAAGTCCTTGAGGTCGGACTGCAAAACCTCCGACAAAAAGTTCAGTTTGAGCCAGTTCGGCGCATACTGACTCGTCATAGGCACCAGCTCTCCCTCTTCGCCGTCCTTGCCATCGGTGCTCTCACTACGCTCAGGCATAAACAGATCATCCATCTTAGTAACCATACCAATCAGCCCCGCAACACGATACGCCTCATCCGCGCCCAAACTCGTCAAGTCCTCAACATCAACAATAAGTTTCTTCGCCATCGTACTCAACAGCGCACCGATAGCCTGTGCCCACGCACTCCTACTCAATATCCCCTTCCACTCCGTACTCAACTGTCTAATATGCCCGACCACGGACTCAATCGCCACCTCGTTATCTTGTGGCTCACCCTCGGAAATGAAGTTCTGCGCGCCGCCTAGTAGGTCCATGACCACGGTGCGTTGGGTAGACATCTCGTTGCCGTAAGCTCTCCTGCCAAAACTCTCCAGGGCTTTGATCTCCCCTTCAAGCCTAACTTTACCCTTCGCTCTGGGACCCAGGTCTTCGCGCAGCAGATACTCCTCCCCGAAGCTCCTTAACTGCTCAGATAGGTACATAGCGTCGTTATAAGCGTACATATTCCCACCCGATGCTCTGCTGTAGTAATAAGGACTCGCAGCCCTATACATGGCGAGGACGAGGGTTGGCAGGCCGAAGAGGCCGACTGCTGCTGCGGTGACGGGGTTGTCTGAATGCATTTCTTGGGTAAGTGTCACGCCGTCTTCGATGATATCCGCAATAGTCCTAAACACAGGATCGGGCAGTGAAGAGATTGTGTACTGTTCGGTGAGGGTGACTTCGTTTTGGGAAGTTCGTGGTTGAGACGCGGGAGGTTCTTCTGAGTGCGGTGAGATTGATTGGGCTGGTGGTGACGTTGAGTTGGGAGAGGCGAGATTGGGGAAGGTGGACTGTGGTTGTGTTTGTAGAGGGTTGAGTTTCTGATCCACGACCGGTGCGTCTTCGAGGTCTTCTAGGTCTTCGTCGCCCCATCCCCATGCGTCTGCGTCGTTGTCAGGATCATCCACTGGCTCTGGTTCTGCTGGCTTTGCTTCCGCTGCTTTAGCCGGAAGATCGAGTGTAGACCGCGTCTGCGATATAGCACACGACGTTGTTCCTGATGTCTGTGTCTTCGGAAGCACAAGTTCATCCTCCGGTTGCTCATCCCCATGATCACTCCACGCCGCATCCCACCCATGATCATCCAGTTCATCCGGCGCACCATTCTGATTAATCTGCTCCACCTCTTCCTCGGTAATAATCTGTGTCTCCGTCCTCTCCACTTCCCTCGTCTGCCCAATACCAAGCGCCATCTTCCTCCTCACCAAATCCAGGTCTCTCTCCCTCCTCTTCGCCACCCAAAGCCTCGGTGCGGATTCGGCCCACTCATTCAACTCATAATCGCCTTCCCAGCTTAGATTACTTACGCTTTCGGCGAATGCTTGCACGATTGCTATTGTTTTGCGGAAATTGGTCATGTCTTCTAGGTTGGTTGGTACGGCGGATTCGAGCCAGGTTTCATTGATTAGTGTGGTGAGTTTGGGCATCAATATGACGGAGAGGTCGCGTGCCCAGTCTGGGGGGAAATTGGTGGAGATGAAAAGGACTACTTTCTCGAGGTCGGCAAAGAGGTCTTTGATTAGGAGGGAGGCTGGTTCGGTCGAGGAGTGAATCGTGTTCTGCGATAATTAGCAATTGCTTGAAGCGCGTCGGGAATGAGGGTGCACTTACGCCTTCCACCACAATAGTCCGCAGTATGCCATGAGTAAGCAATACCCTGGGCTTGATGATAAGTTCATCCAAATCCTCATACAGCTCCTGCAACCGATGCTGCTCCTCCTTATAAGCCTTAATAACCGTCATTGCTCTCTCCATATCCGTCCCTCCCTCCACAACCTGACTAACAGTAACAGCACCCCTCTCCTTATCAACACAAACCAACTTGCCCCACGCACTATCGAACGTATCATGGATCCCCGCCTTCAACTCAAAACTCCTCTCACTCAAAACCCTCATCGGTCTCGTCAGTTCGTTCGCCGGCACCTCACCAATATAATCCCACGCGCCAGCCAGAATATTGAGCGCCTCCAAGATCCTAAAGTCGTGCGCGGCTGCCTCAGCAGAATCAAGCATCTCCTTCACAACCTTAATCCCTCTCAACGCCTCCAACAATCCATCACTATACGCTATCTCCTTGGACAGGAAATCAGTGTAATCACTATCCTCTTTCTCCCTCCTCCATAGTTCATCGCCTTTCCCAGCTTCTTGTGCTATCCTCGCTGAGAACACCTTGGTCTGCTCAATGTCGTATTGCAGTATCCTCGCATTTTTTACCCATTCGTCGACTTCGAGGGCGCTTTCGCGACTAATATATTTGATTTCTTCTTCGAGATCGTGGCGCGCGGTTTGCACAGTGGAGAGGGCTGCGGAGAGAGCGGTGGAGGAGAGGTAGGAGGTACTGATTTCGTCGGATTCGGGGAAGGAGTTTGAGGCTTGAAAGTTTACTATTGCTTGGCCGGTAGCTTGTGCCAGACTGTCCGAAGCCATTGATGAGGCCATCTTGAAAGTGTGTAGCTACGTATGGTGGGGTGTTGTAGCTTGGAAAGGAAAGTTGTGGTGATTGCGGAGTATATTAGCTAGACAGTGATTGGTATATCTTATTTTCATGTCTACAAGAAGCCTTTACTTAGACATCGCTAATTCGTCGCGAAGTTCAAAGTTGTATATTTACAAGCAGGTCAACCAACTTTCAAGCTCAAGCTCCGGAACACCTTGCGAGCTCCTGCTGACATAAACACAACCTCGCTGCACGGCTACGCTTTGACAAGGCTACGAGATGGCAATAATTGTCGCGCCGCAACCTTGCTAAACTCGGTAAATGCAAACACCATACATTGCCATATAGTCATCAACAATGTCCGAAAACAAACCCTTATTTGGCGGCATGAAGATATCCCTTGGCGGCGCCAAGTCCTCCAACTCAATAAAACTTCCCTCCCGCCCACCTCCCAAATCCAGCCTCGGGAAGCGCGCAGCCCTCCACGACGATTCGGACTCAGAAAACGATGCGCCAAAAGAAGTCGCAGTCACAGAATTCGGCGCCACAGGCGCGAAATCAAAGAACGAACAGCCTGCGAAGAAGGTGCTTGTTATCCCTGCGCAGAGCAATAGCTTTATAGTCGGAAAAGCAGGGAGAGGGGAAGTTCTGCCAGCGGAGGAGGTTGCGCCCAGAAATGGGGAGGGCCAAGAGGAGGGCGTCCTGGGTGGGAAGGATAAAGTGAAGTCGGTGCAGAAATTTGGGTTACAGGTTATGAGTAAAGAGGAGGGTGAAGCCGAGGCCTTGAAACGACTACACGCGGACAGAGATTCGATGAGAGATGCTCCGCCAGCTGCGAAGGAGGAAACGGAGGACGAGAAACCCATGACCGCCGAAGAACGCGCAATCCACGAACTCACACACGGCAAGGTCGAGAAGAAACAGCCAGATATGGCCATAGAGCACCCCCCTCGTCCCATATCAGAAGCGGAGGCGTACAAGAAATCCGTCGAAACAGCGCCCGAACCCTCAACCCTGGAAGACTACGAACGCATACCGGTCGAGTCCTTCGGCGCAGCATTACTAAGGGGCCAGGGATGGGATGGCGCGATCAGGGAGAGGCCGGCGCTGGTTAAGAAACGGCCGGCGCAAATGGGGCTGGGTGCAAATGCTAAGGAGATTAAAGAGTTGGAGGAGCTTGGGGCGTGGGATCATAAGGCGGGATTGAATGGAAAGAGGAGGACGGAGAGGAAGGAGACGCCGAGTCAGTATCAGGCTCGGAAGGAAATGGAGGATAGGATGGGGAGAGAGGATAAAGAGGGGCCGAGGTATGGGTTGAGTGGGAAGGAGAGGAGAGAGAGGGATAGGGAGTTGGGAAGTAGGGATTTTAGGAAGACGGATGTTGAGAGAGAAAGAGAGAGGAAGGAGAGAGGGGGCGGGGGTAATAGGAGGGACGACAGGGGAGACGACAGGGACGCAAGAGGCAGCCGAGATTATCGTCGCGACGACCGCAGTGGCAGGGATAATCGAGGCAGCAGAGACTACCGAGATAGAGACCGTGACAGCCGCCGAGACTCCGGAGACAGTCGTGATCGCAGGGACAGAGATCGAGACTACGATCGAGACCGGAGACGATAGACGAGGCGACCTTAGGAGATGATAGAATATCACATAGCTCAACCGTAGCGCACGAGCGAGCAATATACCAACCACATTACGCATCGCCGGCTTTCTAGTTTTCAAGAAAAGAGAGCATCTCAATTCAACCTCGAGTACTTTAGGAGACGAGTATCTGCTGGCTTCAAACCCGACATTATCAATAATTTTACCCAAAAGCCGAGACATGAGATGGACCACTTCCGGAATGCTAACTAATGAAGTACCTTGGTAGCCTGCGAGGCTTAGCACACTAATGAGGGCGAATACAGAAACCACTAATACAACGTGGCCAGGGTCCATCTTTTCACAGCTATCTCTGTCATCATCAACGCCAACGAAGATCCCGTTATCAACATCTCGGCCGCCACAACTGGTTTACCTCTTCCAGTGTCTTGCTACAGGCTTAACCAATCCCGCTCACCGCTTAACAGGCACACTCACACTGGTCATTACGGCGTTAGCTAATTGTATTTCTAGCTTGGTTCTTAAAGCACTTCTCAGCCGAGTACTTGGGAGCCATTATACTTCTTCATTCAAAATTTGGACTAGGCTTTGACTTACGCCCGCTAATCGATCAATCTGCCCATTCGACGAGAAGGCTCTCTGCTTTTCAGGTATATTAGCCCGAGAGTATGTAACGTGGAGAGGTTTCCAGGATATCGGCAAATATAAGACTCAAATCTGGCAAAATGGCTTCCTTGCCTGTTCACTACGTTCAAACTGAGAACTGGCGGTTTTCGGCAACCCTGGTATCTTCCCAAACTGTTGGCCAACGCTTGTCAACCCGTTCCGATATTGTCAGCCATTATGGGGGAACTTCTGTTGTTGCTTTATTTTCAGCGGTCGTTCCCGACCGGTTACTGAAACCTCTTGACCTCTTATGGTACTTTTAAATAGCATCAGAAAGGAACTCATAACGTGATTCATCACCGAGCGGGCCACCCCACCGAGCGGACCACTTTTCCAATGCAACGCTATCTTTCCATTTCTACCTACTAATTTTCCACATCAAACAATGCCAATGCCAATCCGCGAAGCAAAGATTAACTTGGCTATCGAAGTTATCCAGTCAGCCAATAAAATAGACATCCGAGAAGCCTGTAGACTCTATGATGTACCCAGAACATCTGTGCACTAGGCGAGATATGGTCCAGAGGGATACTGAGGACCAAAGACATGTTGAGTCTAGGCGTTAGCCAGTTAGAAAAGAGGGTAGCAACACTTGCGCACTCGGCCACTCTTTTGACAACTGAGAACCGTTTACTTCGAAAGGCAAATGAGACCCTTAGCAAACGAAGAAGGCCCAAAACAAAAACCCCGGTACGCCTTGTACGGCCACCAATTGTAGAAGAGGCACAAGATATACTGGTTCCAAAGGGTGTGCAGGAGCAGATAGAACGAGAAACCCATGAAAATTGTAATAGGCAGCCGAGTGGTCAGCCTCGTCCACGACTATGTGACAACTGTAGAAAACCCAGGCACAATGCAAGAACATGTCAGGAAGACGTAGAAATGTCTGATGTATACAGCTTCGAATAGATTCAATTGATTATGGCCGTTGTTGTGGTGTATGTTTGTCAAAAAATGGTACTGCTGGAAAGGCGTGGTTCGCTCAGTGACATGGTCTGCTCGATGATAGATCACGTTATACGTCTATCTGTCAACGTTTTGGCTTATTGCTCGGTACCCCGAGAGTAAGTTTACGCTGTTTAATACCTGTTTAAATTGGGCTTTGGACAGTCCGGGATCTGCAGACCAAGTGGTCTAGTCGTGGTGTAGCAAACCAAAGGCTTCAAAAGCAATTTAAGTTTTGTGTTGCCATCTATTGAACTCCTTGCCGGCAGCCTCCAAGTCCTTTTCTATATGTTAAAATTGAAAGGTCAGACTACCATATGATCTTTACGAGCCAAGTTTTGATTGTTACCCATCTCATTGATCAAGTCCAAAAGAAGGATTTTATCCTGCGTCTACAGTAAAATGTTCTCGCATACAACTAGGTTGAGAAATTTGTACTTCTCATATGGTGTTTTCTCTTTTGATTTTTTTTTTGCACCTCTGGAAACTAGTCAGCTGGGTCCCGAAGCTGGATACATATCCCTCATGCTTTTGGACTTATGCCTCAAAAATGTAGCCTGCTGTTCAGCTCAAGCTCTCCTGGAATACCAAATGTTTTCTTGGTCGAGGCCAATCTCTAAGAGGTATATAGACCATAATCCCGAGTTCCATATCCGTTCATTCTCCCCACCCGTAAATACACGCCAGGTAACCTTCGCATAGGGCTTTGGTTTCGTGACTTTTTGCTCCTTCTGTATCAGTTTGCTGGTTGAATCAGTTTACACCTACTCGTAACACCAAGTTGAAGATATTAGGCAGCGCTCATAGCGATCCTCTCGTCATCATAAAGTCCTGCTAACGACACAAGTGGCCCTTTTTACTCATATAATTGCGAGAATGCGTTTCCAAATCCACACTCGCCAATCAAGCTCTCAAACTCTAAAGCGCACAAATACTGAACTATACGCTTAATAACATCATCTAATTTGCTTATCCTGATATTCAAACAAGGCTGAGCATCTCACCAGTTTACGTACCTTCAATTCTCTGTGCTTCTGCTGGGGATGTCTGCATTGCTCATAAGTCCGCTCTGGTTCCTTGCTTTGGGACAACACCCCTTGGAAAACGGCTTTTTTAAGACTCCTTACAGTCTTACCCAATACCATGAATTCTCTGGACAAGTTACACATTCCCAAATCACGGGCTGTATGGAAACTGTTGTAACTTGGACATTATTTACGTCTACCGTATTACTTATGTAACCTTGCGAATCAGAAGTCTCAGGAGATAAATGCTTCGGGTGCCTGCAGCGTTGTCCAGAGTAGTACTTAATTAGTACTCCACCGCCTTCGGGAGTAGAGTACTACTCCTTCCCAGACTACTCAGGTAGCCAAAGCTAACTACTTGAGTATGGAGTATGGAGTATGGAGTATGGAGTAGCACGTAGCTAAATTCAACCCAAACTGGGCTTAATTAAACAAATTTTAGCTTTAAACTACTGGTGTTACGTCTCTACTACTGCATTTTAAAGAAGAATGTGCTAAGATGTACACATACCAGCTCAACCTCACCAAGTCACCTGCGTTATGTCAAAGAAAATAGGCTATGATTGGCTAGACATAAATTATCGCCGACGTTTTTCCTACTTCCCACTAACTCTTAGGCTCGATGGTTTGAGTAGTGGAGTAGTCAAAACACCAGGAGTAGCGTAGGGAGTACTACTCCCCGCTACTCATGGGCAACGCTGGGTGCCTGCATCATAAGCATCATTAGAAGCAAAAGCTGTCAGGTGTATTGCTGTCATTTCGTTCATCTTGCTTGACAAGTCAACACATTGTCGAGAAAGGCACCGTCAATTCCTTCGCTCGGCAAACGAAGTCACGCAATCCTCATGAAAGTTTTCGGATTCCTAATTTAATTCCTGTTCTTCAAGATTAGACATTGATAGAGCGGAGGAATTATGCTCCCCCACGTCTAGACTTAGGCTGTTTCTCCAATGTCCTTTCTCTCGTACGCGGAATCTCAAGGACAAGACCGCTGATTCGCATAGAAAAGCTCGGAGACAGCGCAGCTCTTATTTGCTCTTTGTTCGTAAATTGATGTCATGACCACACCAATTGGCTTTCTCAACCAAGCTCCAAGGGGAAGTCAGAGTGTGGTGTCTGGTGGTCTTCATCCCCGTCCTGAAGGAAGAGAATAATGGCCGGCTGGGTGATATCGGCAATGGTCGCGATAATGTGGATAGCATTGGGCGTTCATTTGTGATAGACAGTATCTTGACGGGGAAAGGAGACGAAGATGGGACAGCAGATGGAGGCAGGAAGGGGAAACAGAGAGCCTTGGACAGTTAGTAAAGAGTGTCGTGCACGTTGCCTTGTTACGAAGTGTTACGTCGAATATCGGTGTCGAGTATCCCAAGATGCGAGCGAGCTCCGTGGTATCGTGCAAAAGCATTGTCATTGCAGGACATAACGCTCATCCACCGTAACAACCAGAGAGTACTGTCAAGAGCTATGCCCCCTCCAGTCCCCCTCTCGCTTGCGCTTTCCGATTCTTGGGATTCCTCTGCATGCGCAGCGTCCAGTTGTTTTACAAGTCACAGTCACCGTGAACTTCACAACAACCCAAGAAAGTCAAATATTGGTGGTGCAATCGTCGTATTCTCAGCTAGCGATATACTGCCTTGGCCTCGTCGATGCTGTCCACCATCACAACCGCCTGCCGTTCAATTCCTCATTATTGTGGGGAATTTAGATGGCGATGCGCTTGCCCTTCTGGTTCTTCTTTGGGGTGTCGGCGACGGTCAAAGCTGCATCTCAATTAGCTCAGTTCCGCATCGTTCTTTGGCGTCCCCTTCTGGAGTTCAGCGTCGCGCGCGCGTGTACGTACAAGGTGGAAGGGACTGCTTGAGCTTATCGGCCTTCTCAGAGTCCTTGAGGACAAGGGTGTAGAGGTGCTTCTGGCAGCGGACCTTGAACTTGATGGCGGCGGTCTTCTTGCTGCGCTTGATGCGGGCAGAGGAAGCGTCCTTGCGGCGCGCGATCTCGATGAACTAGATGTGTTAGTTTCAGTTGCTTCGATTCGTACGGCGCACTGTTGAATGGCGCAGAGAAAGAACGTAGCGGCGCAAGAGCGATTGATGGATTTTAGGCCTCAAAATGCGCAGGTGTCTTTGACATCTCGAGTCGCAAAGGTCAATCTCCATCTCTCACTCGCGCGCGCATATCTCCACTTCAATTATTGTGCCAGGGCGGAGCGGAACATACCTCTTTGACGGAGGAAATTTCGCGAGGCATTTTGGCGGTTGTGTTTGTCGAAATGGGGTGATCGAGATGGACAAGAAGTTTTGGTGCTTGAGCAGTTGAATAATTTGGCTGTGGGCGGAGGATTCGCTTAGGGGGTGTGCACAGACCATTATGAATGTGGCTGATGTGGGACGTGGCTGAGAAAGCGGAGAGGACACGTGTGGCTGACACGGTGGACAGGTGTTTGACTGAAGACAGCACCTAAACAAGAAGACATCCACGAATATAAAGCCTGTTGTTAGGTTGTAATTGAAAGGACTCATTAAATAACTTGCTTTTCACTCGTTTTACCCGAGAAGTGCTACCATTAAAGCACCGTCTCCTAAGACTGGCAGCGTCGCGCCACAAGCAAACAAGATGCCAGGTAGAACACCATTAGACCAAGCTCTTAACTCTAGGGTACGTTAAAATACGTCGTTAAAAGAGCCATATACTAATTTGTACCAGAATACATTTCTCGGTATATAAACTATATCAAAGCATCAATGAACAGTTGCTAACCTCTTAGCCTTCACCGGAATCGTCACAGCAGTAGCTGCATGGTCGATATGGGGAAGTGATATGTTTCCAGCACAAGAGGAACCAACTGGAGGTACTTCCCCCCCAATTATCCTCTTCCGTTCTCTCATATTGACACCCGCAGACCCATCCAAATGGACCGAGCCAGAGCTCCGCCGCTGGCTGACCAGCGTATGCACTTTCCTCTTCCTCCTCTCCCTTACCTACTTCTGTTATTACTTCAAGTTCCAGCCGAGACGACTCATCAAGGCCAATGCACAAGCAAGCATTGAGAGAGCGAAGAAGACTTGATACTGACACGACGGCGATGCAGCGCAATCTTCATCCGGCACCGACTGCGACGAAGGAGGAACTGGTTGGGAGGGTGAGGGCAAACTTCAGTGTTCCAAGAGCTAAGGCTTAAGGGGTGAGGAGCAAATGGCATGGTATGATAAGGGTAAGAATGACAAATCCAAGCAAGCGTAAAGCACTACCACAGTATACAACAAGTTTTCTGCGTCTCTCCAAGTCTATTCAAGCACTTGCTCGAAGTCTGTCACACGCGCTTGTCACCTGTCTAACCATCACTCATCCCAAGTACGTCATTGCCTGACGTAGCACACTAATCAAGCACACCACCACCTGCCTCTGACGCCATTGACACCATTGACATCGGGATCCCAGTTGTAGCTCTCCCGTTCATCAAACTGGCCTCTGCCAACTGCCCTGCATCGTTCACAATGTTCCGTCGGACTATCCCACGACTACGCAACTTCCCCCTATCGCGCACCGCCGGACCATCACTTTCCAAAGTCAAGTTACCTCATCAACTCCCACTCGACGAAAAAGCCGAAATCATCTTCGACCAAACTCTTTCCCCTTCAAAAGTATATTACGACTCTGGCATCACCAAGCCGCCGCCGGTTGTGTTTGGGAATAGAATCAAAAGAAAACATCAAGATAAGGGTGTAGGAAGAAACGAAATGTCTCCAATTCTTTGTATCGATTTGTTTACTATGCTGGACACCCAGCCGCTGGCTAAGGTGTTGGCTGCTGAGATCCAGGGCGAGATTTTGCCGGAGAAGTTGCAGCAGATTGCGGAGTTGTGGAGGGGGTTGCAGGTGCAGTATTGTTGGAGGTTGGGGAGTATGGGTATGCTCCCTGTTCCCTAACAATGCAAGGAGGACGAGACGTGTTGTGCTAACGGGGTATAGATGAGTACCTCCCATTCTCCAACATCATACCTTTGGCATTGAGCGATGCTCTCACACAGCACGGACTTTTGGAGAAGCTCGACGAAAAAGCCTTCAACGCTCTCACCGCAGCATTTCTATCCTTACCAACAAGTTCAGACGTCCGCCCATTCCTGAACAGCCTATCCGATAACAAGTCGCCCTCCCATTCACTCTGCTCAAACACCTACCTGCACTCCAACGCCCCCCTCAGCGTAATGGATGCCCTAATATCCTCCAACCCCTCCACCCTCCAAGAATTCTTCTACCATCCCGGCAAGGTGCGCTCTGTCGACACCATAGCCCAGACGCCGAAGCGGTATAAGCCACATCCCAGCGCCTATGCTGCCTTTGCAGATGAGGCGGGGGTGAAAGGGGCGGATGTTATTCTGATAACAAGCCATATGTGGGATGTTGTGGGCGCGAAGAAGGCGGGGTGGAGGGTTGCGTGGGTGGATCGAAAGGGGGAGGGGTGGAGTGATGGGTTGGGGGTCGGGGTGTGTGTTAAGCCGGATTGGAGTGTTGCGAGTCTAGAAGGGATGGGGGAGGTGTTTGCTCAGTTGAGATGAAGAATAACCAAACTATGAGCTCTTATGCCCTTATGGTCATCGACCTCACAGACGGCATAGGACTGCCAAGGCCAGGATTGAGCGACGCGAATGTGCTTCTGCGGGTATATATACTGAATACTTCGTACGCCGAGACGCTAAGCTAAGTTATGTTTAAAAATCCTGCTTAAGAACCAGTTTAACACGAGATCTCGGTCACATGCGAAGCTCCTCCCCACCATTCCCAAGAAAGCTTAGCTCTGCTCTGGCATTTCTCGGCAAAGCTTAATCAAGCTACATCATAGCAATGAAACTTCAGCCCTATCTTACACGATTTCGTGACACACCGAAGCTTCCGATAAATGGCGGCGAAACATGAGGCTTCGCGCAGGGCGTGCTCGGGGCTGAGCTCAGACTCACAGTGCTCAACCGCAGCCAAGACAATATCCATCACTGCGCCTCGGCGTCTACCTCACTTATCAGCTTCGTGTCGCGACACCTCTCTTTACATCTCCATAACCAAATATACTCCATAGATTCTACTATTGAGATATACTTCCCATTCCTATGACTTGTGCTGTTTTCTGGTGATTGTAACGACCGTGCCACACGACACAGCAATACCGGTATCACGAAGCTGGTGCCTGGCAGTCGAGCTACCCCTCGCGACAGCCTTGCTTACAGCTCCGAGCGCGGAGTTCAACACCATCTCCACAATCTCGACCTCGAAACTCTCACGATGGATCCTCTCTCGGCCGCCAGCACGGTGGCGGGCATGGTCATACTCGGCGGCAAACTCACAGTCGCATCCCACGCCTTCACCGAGAAAGTCAAAGACTGCCCTCGTCGAGTCAAGAACATCGAGTCCGACCTGCGCAGCATCACCCAAATATTACAAAAACTAGAGAAATCGCTAAGCCAACCGACGAACGCAGGAGTGTTTAGCCTAAAGGATAAGAGACAGGAGTTTGAGAGTGTGATTGAAGGATTGAGGGAGGTCTTCGAGGAGTTGGGGGAACTGATAAAGAAGTATGAAGGCCTGAATGGGATTGGTGGGTTGTGGAAGAGGACGAAGTGGGCGAGTGTTGGTGTGGAGGAGGCGACGCAGTTGGGGCGGTTGTTGGCGGCGCAGAAGGGGACGTTGAGTATTACTTTGGCGCTGACACATGGGTATTTAATCTTTCCAACTTCAAAAACCCCAAAGGGATTCGTATGTGGTTAGCAATGTTCAGGATTGGACTAATGATGATCTGGATTTAGGGAACAACTGAGTGCCATCGGTCAAGGAATGGTAGACACCGGCAACGATCTCCGCATCATAATGTCACGTATTGAATGGCTGCGTCTGCAAGGCACAGGCGTGACGGACCCACGACTCGAAGGCTGGCTTGGAAGTGTGGCCACATATGCTGGTTCATCAATGGCGCCTGAGGATGCGGCAACTATACCTAAAGGCTGGAGTCCGTCATCATCCTCAACAAATCTGTCCGTGGCGACTATGAAGCCTGTGCTTACGGAGGCGAGGAGTGATGATAGTAAGACATTAGCCACAGTGACCAGCAATGGTATTGCAAGACCAGGCACGGTGAACACTATCAGGAGTGGCGGAAGTGGCAACAGTGGTCGACCACGGGCTGGGATGAGTAAAACTGAGCCGGCGACAGGGCGTAGGAGGACAGCGAGTGATAATGCTCGTCTGCGCAGCTTTGTTGGATTTCTTGACAATAAGCCTGAGTCAATTGGGGGTTCCTCGGACGAGAAATCTCCACCTTCAACGACTAGCTTGCCGCAAAGGAGACATGATTCCATAGCCACAACGATTGGCTCAGGACTCTCACTAAGCCCTACGCCAGAGAAAGCCGAACTCGAAAGGCAACCTTCAATGGAGTCTTTGGCTCCGAACTCCTGGTCAAGTACGACGACGAAGGAAATTGAGCTTATGATGGGGAAGTGGAATGATTGGGACGTGAAGCAGACTCAAACCTTCGAAACCGAAAAAGAGGTCGCTATGCCCATCCAAGGAGAAATGGAAGTCATTTTCGCGCCTGACCCACCACGAGAGCTGAATGAAACACTTATGCTAGGCACCAAAGTCGATGAGATGCGCGCGGTGGCTCTCGGACTACGGGACCAAGGCAAAATAGTGGACGCCGAGAAAACTCTGCGTGACCTGGTAGACCTTAAGACCCAGAAGTATGGCGAGGATTTTGTTGGCACATTACATAGCACTAAGGAGCTGGCTGTTGTGCTGAATATTCAGGATGAGAAGTGGAAACACACAGAAGCTATTACTATCCTGCGTACAGTGCTACAGACACAGACTAAGGTTTACGGAGAGACGAATGAGAATACACTAGACAGTGCGCTGGAATTGGGACAGTGGTTAGCACCGACTGACTGGAAGGAGGCGGAGGAAATCATGAAACATACTGTGCAATTCTGGTCAAGGAGCTGCGGACACAGACACCCTTCTACTATGGACGCTATGGATAAAGTGGCCTCGACTATGCATCAGCAGGGAAAGTATAAAGACGCTATACAGATGGGCCGCCAAGTCGTTGGCCTACGGTCTGACAGCTATGGTAAAGAGCACCCTCGAACACTACGCTCCAAAAACCAATTAGCCGCTAGTTTGTGGGATGGCAAGAATCGCAAAGAAGGCTACAATCTTCAAGAGAAAGTGATTAAGGCACAGGAGAAGGTGCTAAGCCGAGAGCATCCCGAGACCTTGGCAAACTTGGACCGGCTGGCAAAGTGGTATCAGAAAGAAGACAAGTATGAGAAGGCGGAGCAGACACAACGACTGCTGCTGCAGAGGTTTAGGATGAGGCATAAGGCGGATGATTATGGTTGTTTGCCGATAATGAAGAATTTGGTGTGGTTCTGTATTCAGCTGGGGAAGGAGGATGAGGCGAGGGATATGGTGGAGAAGATGAGAGGGCTGTGGCCGGAGTTTGAGCCGCCGCATTGGATGACTGCTTTGTGATGATACTAAGTGATGAGATGATCGGAGGTTTGGGAGATACCTGGCGCGAAGGGGTCATGTTGGACGTAGAAGCCTTGATAGTTGCATTATGGTAGTGTTACCGGTGCCTTGCCTCTTCTCCATTCTGTCCCGAACTACGGCAAATTACTCAACAAAGCTTAGATGTTGCTAGACAGCCTCACAATGATCCATACCTCACATTAACACCCGCTCAACGCTCCGCTTCATCTACGAACAACTTTCCAAGCCACGATACTCATTTACCTCGCGACGAAGCCCAAGCTCATTAGCCTGGCTCCTCATAGCTTTCTCCAACTCCTCAACTCTCTCAACCAACCTTGCAGCCACTTTATCGAACTCCTTCTCGAGGTTGATATGCGCCGTAAGTTTTGACACCATCTGCACAGCCTTCTGGCAGCGCACTTGCTCCTTCTTGAGTTCCCACTTCATCTCCTGGTCCGCATTCGTCTGGAAGAGATCGTATGCCTCGGTTCTCCTTGGCACGCTTCATCTGCTTCTCGACTTCAGCTCCCAACGCCTTAATCTACTCTTTCAAAGCCCCGAGGATACCGCTCTTCTTCTCCGCCTCCGCAAATCTGTAAAGGAGAGCCTCAAATCATTACTTGATTATCCTCAAAATCGGCGAAAGTATTCTCATTTGAAACCGCAAAGCTTCATAGCAATAGCACCATACTCTCACAACATCCATCTGCAGAAATCCCCAGCTCATTTCCCAGCTCAGCTCTTTCGTGGTCTTTTTGCTTGCGGAGTTCCTCGGCAGCCTTCTGCGGGTAAGTGTCGGCTTCAGATTGTGAGCGCTTGATTTCTGCGGCGGAAGTGCTGGCTTTGTCGTCATGAGTTTCGATATGCGCATGTGTCAGAGAGCTGTGGTTGGAGGGAGACAACGACGTTGTCTTTAATGATGAGCTCGAGCTTGGGGGCGTTTGCACGAGCGGTCTGCTTCGTGACGCGAGCTTGGAGGCCGGAAACTTGAGCCAATCTATATTGAGGTGAGGTTGTGTTTTGTTTAAGCAAAGGTATTATTTGTGAGATATTGTGATGGGCTTATGAAACGGCTTGTATTTAGAGGTACGTCGTCGAAACTCAAAAAGCGGAAACTTTATAGCTGGTCGGCTTTGTTTACAGTCAAGGGCACGTAGTTATTGACGGCCTCGCACTAACCGCCTTTGGAAACGGCTTTAGGGCGCCAAACTCCAGAGCACCGCGATGCACTATTCCAAACATCGTACAAGAGGTTACAGCACAGCCTTATGAGACTACTCCAAGCTATATCTATATCAGCGCAAACGATGACAAGACCACTTTAGAAATCAACGGGTGTATATTGATTTCAAAAAAGCCTTGAGTCGATGAGTTTAGACGACTGCTAACTGTATCACATTATTAGGTCGCCACATCACATGCTTCCGAAACACGAGCAACACCGGTCTACCTTCCGATCATACCCCAAACCACGCACTACGCGAACGTAACCATGAAACCCTAATTGCTAAAGATATTGCTTCTCCGACGCCGCCACTACCAATAATATGTGATCGCGACATGTCGCCGTCGCTACCCCAAGGCCTCCTTACGCTGGTACAAGGTTATAGGCACAGCGCTATTGCGACGTCCCTCAAAGAACAACCAGAATTCAAATTCAAGCATCAAGGAGTTGTCCGACAGAGTCAGTAAGTCTCGCCCTCCAAGCAGCCTCGCCGTAATGACGGTCAATCGACCTCTCTTCCCTCGCAAATCTCTCAACCAAACCACAGATATCCTCACCATCATCCAAGAGTCTGACCTTACCGCTGCACCTCTCAACTCTCTTCCACTCCTGGGACTCCGGCTCAGCACTGGCAGCATACACAATGTATCTCATCACAGACTGCACCTTCTCCACCTCGCTCTCTGCTCTGATCGCACGAGCCTTCCACCTCTCCTTTCCCTCCGGCCGCCCCTTAACCATCTGCCAGTCAATACTTGCTGGCAGATGCCTAGCCTCGATGCGCAGGACCACCTTCTTCTCCGCCACCACGTGTCCCACACCATCCGCAGCTGGGCAGGTGACAGGCATCGCAACAACAACGAAGAGCTCATCGCACTTCAGCCGTCTAATTGCGTTGAACACTTCTGTGCCCCTCGCAAACCATCCAGCAGTAGTAACCACCAATGGAGTAGCCACATCCATCGACATCCCGACATTCGGGGACAGCAGAATCGTCAAACTCTTCAAACTCACACCCCTGCTCACAAGGTTCAGCAGTCCGGTTGACATACGCGTCTCGGCGTCTCCGTTAATCAGGCCGTCTTCGCGATGCACGTCGACAAGCACAGTTCTATACAACTTAACGTATCGTTCCCTGATCCTCTCTGCGTCTCTCCATGTCGGTGGTCCGCACATGAGGACGGCTTGGAAGGCGTTATTGGCGTAGAGAAACTTCGTCGCTTCAGTGTTGATTGACTTGTTGACTCTCATGACTCTCGTATCAATGCCCCTCGAAGCTTTATGCACAGATACCCAGTCAAGATGGATCTGATACGGCGTGGTCTTAACGAGGAGGTATGAGTATATGAGCTGGCGAACCTCAGACGGGGCCTCGAGAAGGAAACTCCGGCCCTTGAACACCTTCTCCCTCTCAGACCTCTCTGTCTCGAGGCGGATTTGCCCACGGCGGGCGGCTTTGCGCGCAACCATTCCATCGTCATCACCAGAATCGTCGGAAGCATCGGAGTCAACATCAACAAATCCTCCAACTCTCCCATTTACCCTACTCCCCAAGGTCAACCCAGGGGCAAAGCCACCAGACGTAGCGAGCGTCGGACCATGATCCATGATCCCTCTCGTCAAACCCACACCCCTCCCACTCCTGGCTCTCGTAGCGGCCGCCATGGGCCCCACGGACACCTTTCCCCAGGTGGAATTCGCCTCACTACCACTGCGAAACATCACGGCATACTTCTCTGCAGGAGTATACTTTGTCTCCAGCTCATCGGCGGCAAGGACATTGTGCTCTGTTTGGAAATTGGCGAGGAGCTTCTCTTTCTTCTTTTTCGTGAAATTTTCGGGCCTCAGGGGGAGAAGGAAACCGTCGGCGTCGTGTGTCGGAGCCTTGCGTTTTCTGGCTCTGGTTGGCTTGGAGACACCGGCGGCTTTGGAGAGCGCTTCGACTTTTGCTGGAGCTTTGGCTGGCTTTGTGACTTTGGTTGGCTTGGCGGCTTTGGCTGCTGGCTCCTTGGCAGAGGGTTTCTTAGGGGCTGGGGTCTTCTTTGAGGACGCCATTTTGATGGTGGCGGGGCTGTTGAGGTGAGTTTGAGGTGAGTTTGATGGGCTTGGGGTTAAGGTTTGTGGATGGGCTTTTGGAGAAGTTAGCTGAACCCTGCCCTGTAGATTCTCTTCATAAAAAAGTGGATTCTGGAAGCTGGAGATGAGATGGAGGACAGGAAGAGGTGGATTGTGAGGACGCAAAGATGATGGGCGACTTGTGGATCAGTGGTCCATCCGAGCTTACAGTGCTACTGACAGTGGCTCACGCTGCTGTAGCAATGGTGTGATTGAGATGAGCAAGTGCAAGGGCAAGGGATGCTTTAGTGACATATGTGCCTGCTCCAGCTGCCTAGTCTTCGTCTGAAGGCCCTAAGATATGCCTAGAAGGAGTGGACTGATGCTGGCCAGCGACATAATGTATCCGCCAGGTCTCAATCATGTTGTATGCTGCACGTGAGCCGGAGGGAAGAGAAGCCGGCTTGAGTCTCGTATGTGAGACCCATTACTACGTACCCGTCAGCTGAGGGCTTGACACGTATTCAAGGGGTCAAGGAGCCCCCAGGAACCGGCCTACATATTGTACGTAGGCCCCATTGATAGTATTGACGAGAGAATTTATTCTATTGATATATGCTGTGCTATATACCGTGATATTTCGATGCCCTGTTCCGCCTGCACCTACCGGTAATACTGAGATTTGTGCTGCGGCGCCAAGCCAATTATCGGCAAGCAACTCCAACAAATAGACCCCCTTAGGGCAACACCGCTGCTTCTCATAGCTTCGCCCTGGTTGCTTGGGGTACTTATGGTGGAAGGATTAATTCACGTTCGGGGCAACTGTTCTAAGACGGGCGGCCATCCAAAGAAACGTAGTCGTTGAGCCTTAAAGCAGAAAATCAGTGGAGCCGATTCCCTTGTGAGATTAGTTGTGAATGTATCCATTTGCTTGAGCCATAAATACTAACGCGAAAGCCTATTTGTACCTCTGTAGCACTTCCGGTTATCCATCAGCTTGTCCAGTCTTTCTCAAAATTTTGATAGAATCCCCGAGGTTTCTATTCTAGAGGTCGGGTTTCTGATTCATGTGGTGGTTGCGGGGTTGCGGGTTGGGACGCTAGAGTTGGGATGCTAGAGTTGGGACGCTAGGGTTGCCAGTTAGTGGGCCGCGTGGCGGAATTGTAACACTGCGCTACGAGTAACATGGTCCTATACCAGGACCTCCTGCTCTTAAAGTTTGGTGGGCTCTTGCTCCAAGAGACCACCGTACAAAGAATACTGCCCCATTGTAAGGGTTGTTGTAGACAGAGTGCTAATACCGCGATATCGACTCCGTAAACAGGTATGTATTCCACAAACTAATCTTTGGCCCTCTGTAATGCTGGGGTAGGTCCAAGGTGTCTAGGGGAGCCCTAAACAGAGTGGTG
>RCNJ01000136.1_pt1 | contig 60033 bp, 54 predicted proteins | sample 2041171 | NCBI WGS metagenome assembly RCNJ01 (sample SAMN09708213, study PRJNA481090) | feces metagenome | biome: feces | host: Pygoscelis adeliae | place: Antarctica: Rookery Lake | collected 2010-03-01 | reverse complement strand
CACCACACCTACCATCCTGCCAATTCAGCCAGTGCACACATACCGTAGACGTCTTTTCCCATCTCTCTTTGGCCCTCCCTGTTTGTCCCTCTTTCCTCTCCTCCCCTTCCCGTTCAACTCCTAGCCCTCAACGGGCATCCCATTACGCTTATCAGCCAACATTGGCGCAGCCACAAGGACGCCGACACAGCACATGATAGAGCTGAGGGAGGGGCTGTAAGGATGAACGATGCGGTTAATGATCGGTAACTTTTATCCTTTCCTTTCTTTCGATTCACTTCGCCTCATTTTCCTTCCTGTCAAAGGTGAAAAGCGGACTTGACCTTCGTACAGACAAATTATGGGAGCTGACGCTGTGGACGCCGGAGGAGATTGTTTTTGCTGCGAAGTTGAGGAAGAAGTTGGATCAAGGATGGCATGTTTATCAGGGTGCGGTAAGAGTCTGTGTTCAGAAGCCGTAATATACTTATTTCTGGTCGCCGGCGGAGGTCAAGTTGTGGAGATGGAGTTGCCGAGAGGGGAGAGCTGCAACTGGCCCAATGCCCTGGCTATCAACTCGAGCAAAACAAGTGTAGAGCACTTGCTAATCAATACCTATCTATGGACGCCCGCCGGCGCAAAAAGACACTCCCCTTCTCTCGTTCACCTGACTCACACCCACGTCATCCTCCTCCCTCACATTAGCAAAACGTATTCCTCTTCATCGAAGGGGGCCATTGAAAGCTTGCATCGACCTTGAGAACACGGGTCCCATCGATAGCAACGAATGAATTCTACCACTGACCACTGATGCTGAACCCAGGTCTAATTCTACAAAGTTATAATAATAGGTAATAATAAAAATAATAATAACATCCTTACCCCGTTATAGCCTTTTGGCTATGCGGTACTTGTATGATACATGTGCAGGAAAAATACAAACCTTGAGGTGACAATAACCCTCCTCTTCAAGGACCTGCAGGGCCCTCTAATTACCAAGACATGATTTATTGCCATCTTCCTCAATGGACCTTGTCGGCTAATTGTCTTACATAATTACCTAAATAATGGTCTAATCATCCTGTGTCTTCTGTCTAAACTGATCTGCGAGTCACGAATATCCGGCGCATGTATGGTCTATTCCAACTGTGAATTCTTTGTTGTACCGGCGTTATAGCAAAATACCTTGCCGCCACAGCCCTGTTGATCCCCAATGTGGCCCTTGCATGTCGGAAAAGTACGGCACAGCATAGGTATGCATACGCAGGTTAAGCGCCACAGTGATAATAATTGAGGTTTACCGATTCTGCGACCGAATGGCCCCAAAACCTAGACGCAATGCAAGCGTATTCGAAACAAAGCCCGGATAGCCAACAGCCCAAGTCCCCCCCACACTCACCAGCCAGGCCATGGAAGAAGCTCTCTCACCTCACTCCGTACCGGATTGGTCCAGAAGAGCTGAAGGTGGTAGAGGATTGTCGCCAATAAGATATAGACACGTTTTACTGGTCAAGAAGCCCTCGGGTCTATAGAAATTCGCCGTCGTGCAGACCACACCCACACAATACAGTCCGATCTCACACATCCTTTTGACCTCTTCTACATAGCTCTGTGACAAGTCGTGCGCAAGCACGAAAGTAGTTACCTGGTGTTACATGGTCACTTTCTAACTAAACAACACACTGCGACATAAATAAGAAGGTTTTGACTGCCTACCTCATCACTCTACTTTCCTCGGCAGTGGGCTAAGGCTTACGGAGCACTGTCCACAATGCCTTCACCTCCGTTTGATGAACGCCCTCCTTTCAATAATTTCGGCGCAGGCCCCCAGAACGCTCATACAGGCGGCGGACCCCAAAGCAACCACACAGGGCCGGGCAACCAGTACAACTACCACCAACGTAAGCAAGATGCCGGGATCAGAAATGCAGCAGGATGGCTGACGAACCATGACGTTGGACTCAAACCCTAGTCCACAAATCTTGAGGGAGCACTATGGAATCCCACGCGACCCGAGCACGTTTCTCACCGTGCGACAAGAAATCTGTGAGCAACTGAGCGCAAGCTGCCTTCTATCGAGCCACTCGGACTCCCCCGACCACAGAAACGATTTGTTATCTACGGTTTAGGTGGAGCAGGAAAGACACAGGTGTGCTTAAAATTCTCGGAAGAGAATCGCGAAAAGTATGTAGGTCACAGTAGATGAGATCTATTCTGAATCTCCACTTATTGGTCTTCAGATTCTGGGGAATATTGTGGGTCGATGCAAGCAGCACGACAAACATCGACCAAGACTACTTGAAGATAGCCAAAATCAGGAGAACGACGGAGACTTTATCAGACGATGCTTATCTAATTTACTGGAGGCCTGAATGCTAATCTTAGATAACGCGGACGATCCTAGTTTGGACCTCTTTCGATAATTTCCTGTAGGGGGTCGGGGAACAATTTTGATCACAACACGAAACCCACTCTGTAAGACTCACGCCACCGCCGAGCCATGCGAACTCAGGGAAATGTGAGCGGAAGATGCAATCACCTTGATGCTCAAGATTTCTGATGTTCCGAAGCCGTGGGACATGCCAATACGTGAGACGGCAAGGCCGGTCGTTAAGATTCTGGGATATTCAGCCCTAGCTGTTGACCAGGCTGGAGTTGTGATCTGTCAAGATTCGTATAGTATGAAAGAATATTATGACGAATACTCTTGCCGTCGAATGGAACTTCTCAGCGAGAAAGCAGTTCAAGGGACCTGGGGTTATCAAGACACCGTATACACGACATGGGAGATCTCTCTCTGTACCATCTCGACGTCTTTTTCCTCGTCTTTTGAGACGGCGGATTATCGGTTTCGCAAACTGCTAATAGCTCATATGGATGCGTGCCTTGGGATTCATTCAGATTGGATGTCTGAGATCTGCCGAAACAAGGAGAAAGAGTGTGAGATCGAGCATACCCAGACGGTTAACAACGATGAAAATTTTGACATTGTAACTCGTCGTGATGGTTGCCTTGATATGGCAAATAAATTTGCGCTTGCATACCACGCGGCGGGCCGGCGACCAGAGGCGCTTTGTTGAATGGCAGAGCGCATTAGAAAAGGGAAGCAAACGACAGTCCCGTTCTCTCAGACTTAATTCGGGTAATTTGTCGGGAGACAGACAAACAAGCTCGGCAGAGCCCGAGGCGGGGCCGCAGTCGACAAACAGGCTCCTCATCGAGTCACGGCGTATAAAGCTACCAGTCGGACTCCGAATTATTAATAGAATAAGCAAAATAGAAACATCTGAATTGAACCTGTTCCTTGAGTCCCCAGACACCCTGCGAGCCACTTACGTGCCAAATTGCAACACGCTTCGGCTGGCGGAAACGATGGTGGCGGCTTACGCGAAGGCGCTGGGCGAGGAGCACACGGACACCCTCCGTTCGATGCGCAACCTGTCGCTCCGGTACCGCGAGGCGGACCGGCGACCAGGGCCCTTGGGCTGGCGAGAGGTGTTAGTGGGAAATTGGCCTACAAGCACGAACAAGGCACAAATAGAGAGATCAAACAGCACCAATCGGGCAGTTGTGCAAGGACATTGTGACAACAACTTGGTTCACTTTGTTCAAACCTTCAGGAGAAAAGTAAGGATCTGATCGACTTTGGGCCGTTCATCAGATGAGTGGGATGTTGAGGAAAGATCGTAAAGCTCTGAGCAGGTTATAAAAGCGATGGGAAAAGGGGTACAGATCGTGGCCTACGTAGGGTCGCGCCTGTGATAATGGAGGTATGGGGTGACATTGAGAGGGACGGTGATGCTCAGACTCACGGTGCAGGTGACAAACGATGCAGTGGGTGCACGATAGACGGGCCCGAGGATATGGAGGGGGATTTGAGGAGGGGTTGACGAGGGTTCGAGGGGTCTGATGGCAGCTTTGACGAGCCTCGGGCACTGTTTACATCTTAAAGTATCCCTCGACAATAGACGCTGTACAAAAGGCTAGCTCCAAAGCTGTTCGATACTATCAAAGCAATCTATGATATGTGAGACCTCTCCACCGACTATTTACTTCATCACAGTGGAGCTAATGTTGAGCATATGAAGGTGGGGACGACAAAGGTATTGCATAATCCATCTGTGATGGATGGTTCTTTCCGAACCGGGGAGTCGAACCCCGCGCAACCGCGGACTTTTGTTCGAGGTGAGCCGAGCAATGAGAGGCGGATATGTTACCGATACACCAGTTCGGAGGGGATTTGATGGTATAATACAATCGATTTTGTTTATATAGGGTTAAATTTAACCAGGTCTTAGAGTCGTTGAATCTGTGATCGTTCTTGCCTGCTGACTTTCTGTATGAGAGCCATTGAGTTGCAACAGTCCACCGTGGCATTGACCGATTGCGGTGGTATCCCCACAGATGATAGCTCGAGGTGAGAGTATGCTGTGCTTGATACTACTGAGGGCAACAAGACACAACTATGCGCCTCAATGTTAACCAGGTCTGGCGGTAGGATAGAGCTCCGGAACGCGAGTTACACGACATGAGTATGTCGACATCCACTCACGCGCACACAAATGCCTTTGACTTAATTGACAGGCTTGCCACGGATGACAACTATCTTCCGGTTTCTACGGAATTGAATCTTGTGTCGATCCCCGAAGCTCATCAGAAGGCTTGCACAGCGGAGTAGCGGAAAATAAAGTGCCCGCCCACCTCCCAAGGTTCCACTGCCAAGGCACAGTATCCGTGCCTGCAGGAGCTCAACCTCAGCTTCACGACCAAATCAACTTCTTTAAACCTTCACTTTCCTTCCCGCAGCAGGTGACGATGCAGCAAACGACATGTTCTCCCTTCTTCTCATAGGCCTCCTCTTTGGCCTCACGCTCGCTCAATATCCTCCTAAATCTCCTCGTAAACTGAGGAGTATCAAATCCCCAGTCGACAGAAACATTACAATCTCCTACAAAAGCCCTCCATTAGGGACATGTCGCAGCGCATACGATTGGCAGAAGCAGTATACCGGATGGGTGCATATACCCGGCGAATACCCGACAAATACGTTCTTCTGGTTTGTTGAAGCGCGGGAGCCTTCCGACCAATTGACGATATGGCTGAATGGAGGACCAGGCACAAGCTCCATGCTTGGGATGTTCACCGAGAATGGGCCTTGTGAGGTGATTGCAGAGGCAGAAGGAGTGTTTGGGACGAAGTATAGGGAGTGGGGATGGGACAGGGTGTCCCATATGCTGTACATTGATCAGGTACGTTCTCGCTCAGTCGCTTCTGGCATCTGCTGAAAGAAGACATGCTTACAATTTGTAGCCTAATCAAGTTGGCTTCTCCTATGATACGCCCACAAATTGCTCTCTCGATCTCTCGACCTCCAACCTATACACGCCTGCTCAAACATTGCCCGACAATCAGCAAGCCTTTACTTTTCTCAATGGCACCTTCAGCTCCATCAACCCCGACCACACTGCAAACACGACTGACATATCCGCCATGGCCATATGGCACATGTTGCAAGGTTTTCTCACCACCTTCCCACAATACACACCAAGCTCGAACAATTCCTCCTCAATTGTCAGCGTCAACCTGTTTGCAGAAAGTTACGGCGGAAAATACGCACCTGCATTCGCCTCCCTATGGAATGATCAGAACGAGAAAATAAAGAACGGCACACTTTCAGTCGCCGGAGCGCTTGAGATCAAGCTTGGGTCTGTAGGAATCATCAACGGATGCGTGGACAACCTGATCCAAGGTCCATACTATCCTCAAATGGCAAACAACAACACGTATGATTTCAAGGCCATCAATCCCAACCGGGCTGCCATGGCCGCGGCGTCATTTAACCAGTCAGGAGGCTGCGCAGACCGAATCACTCAGTGTCGTACAGCGAAGAAGGCGCTGGATGTTGATGGAAATGGCGATAATACGCAGGTCAACGAGCTTTGTAACAAAGCGCACATGGTGTGCTCAGAGCAGGTCGTAGATCCTTACCTTGACGCAAGAAGAAGCGTTTACGACATCGCCCATACTCTGCCCGACTCGTTTCCATCAAGTTTGTACCTGGAATACCTCAACACCGCAGAGTTTCTAAACGCCATTGGATCGCCTGTAAACTACACGGAGACGAATCAAGTAATCGTTAATGAGTTTGTTTCAACTGGAGATTATGAGCGCGATGCCTTGATACCTGAGATTGCTGCCCTGCTTGCGATTGGGATAAGAGTCGCTTTCATATATGGCGACAGAGACTATATATGCAACTGGATGGGCGGCGAAGCAATCTCCCTCGCTGTCGCCGCCGAGCCTCCCGGTGGCGTTGCACCTTCAGTCTACGCTGTTCAATTCCCGCAGGCAGGATACGCACCAATAATCGTGAATAATAGCTATGTTGGCGGAGAAGTCAGGCAATTCGCCAACCTATCTTTCTCAAGGATTTACGATGCTGGACACCTTGTACCAGCTTACCAACCCGAGACAGCTTTTCAAGTGTTTGCCAGAGTTATCAAGGGCACGTCTCTCAGCACCGGAGATATCGTTGAAGCATCATACGCCACAAACGGCACCCAATTCTCCGACCGCAAAGCCAAGCTACCACCCTCACCGCCCAATACCTGTTACATCCGCAACATCCCCTCCTCCTGCACCTCCGACCAAATCTCCGCCATTGAAGCCGGTGAAGGGGTAACAATGGGCGGGATATGGTACAGTAGGCAAGAAGACTACGTCCCGCCTTCATCACAGAGCAGTATTAGTCCGAGTATAAATGTTGGTCAGGTAACGACGACTGTTAAGGATGGTGGCGGAACGAGGACGGTGGTGGAGAGTGTTACGGTTACGGAGACGGAGGTTAAGACGGGGTTGTATACTGCTACGGGGACGCCGGTGCCTACTGATGCTGCGATAGCATTCAAAGCTCCTGTTGCCCTTATGTTCGGTGCGGTATTGATTGCTTTTCGAGGCTGGATATGAGGGGACAAGACTACAGACGAATTTGGCATATCATCTTGGCGCGCATTAGGATTACAACTCCCTTTGCTTATGCTTGAGGAATACAAAGTCCGTGGACGAAAGGAAAACGGCGCTAACATGGGGACGATAATCGTAATGGTAATGGAAGGGGAAGAAATATTGCACGAACACACAAAGGATATGTCAGGGGAGTTAGATACCAGGGCGACGAAAGGAGCCCATTGCGAGTTGCTATACATTGTGGCAGTTTAATGGTTGAGATTAGGTAATAGTCTGGCATAGGCATTCAGATACCGTTTACATTTGCCGTCCCTTTATTAATAGGGCGCTCTGGAGTCCAAGACTAGAGTAAGTGATGCCATAAGGACACATGGCTTAATCGTCGAGACAAACATATGACTACTGGCAGAACCAATCAGGTAATTAATTATCTTGACGACCTAGGCTTGCACTTCATCCGACACCCTTAGCAAGCTAGAGGCAAAAGTGTGCCTTGGTAAGACGTCGCAGAATCCGTACCTCGGCGCCAATTTCCCGTCGCAAGTTCACAGCTTCCATTGGGCTATGGGAGCAAGATTCAAAAAGTTATGCATCGACCGTGAATCGAACACGGGGCCCATCGATTATGAGCTATACCTGAGAGGTGCTAGCGTCTTGGCAACGATGGATTTTACCACTAAACCACCGATGCTTTTGATTTGTTAATAATGAAAAAAACATATTTATATTAAATAAATAAAATCTTGACGAAGGAAGAACGACCGAACTTGTGGATACGGAAGGGACGATTCACATATTCATGTCGGGCTTGCACCCTTGTAAAAGCAGTTGATCTTGGCCTATAGTGCATAGTATTTTGAGATGAATTTGGTTAATACATGCTTATTCAATTCAATTGACCTGAAAACAGGTTAGCTGCTCAAGGCAAGGCCTCAAAGAGTGGTCTGAGGTAGAAATCCTTGGGAACCTCAATGCGGAAACGAAAACAAAATAAATGACAAAGAGGTCAATGACAAACATATTTTCATAACAAGTTCTCTCATTTGAGATGTTGGGAATAAGATCCTCTCTATGTCAATCATATGTAAAATGGTTTAGACCACTTTATGGTGCATACTTCACAGTCATTTTGACATTTGATTGGGAGGAGCATAACAGCACTGCCAACCTCATCACACATAGAGGGAAGGTTGCCAACGATGGAAACGCGGAAGTCTCAGAAGTTCAGATGCCGCAGTTTTGGCACCCTCATCACTCACAACGACAGGAGGTAATTTCCCATTTGAAGTGTGCATGGAGTATCATATGGAGGATCATATGTCGAAGCTGAATCTGTCCTGATCTTACCCAGCGCTGTCTAGGCGATAAAATCTAGAACCCAGTATCTATACCTTGACTCCTCTCCATGATATGCCAGCTCTTCTCCGTTATACCCTCTATCCATCACCCATAACAGTTCTCGTATCCGCCTCTTTAGTCAACTCATCATAGTACCCCATTTTCATGAAATTTTGCTAACAACCACACGATTTTTGCTTCTTAAGAGCTGCTCAATATCCTTCAAAATCTTCCACGTATTGGCGCAATAACGGCATTCTTCGGCGACACAAACAAGCCCCTCGCCTTGACAAAGACCTTGCCCTGCATATCCTCCAAGCTGCCCTCAACCAAGCACTTGCGGCCTCTTTTCTCCGGCTCAAAGTTAGCAACCGCCTTGCTTCTAATCACATACCACTCTCCCGCCACAACCGGCTTCTTATAATCCAGATCCAGGTTGGCAGTAACACCGTTTCCCTTCGTAAACCCCGCTAGCGCCGCACGTCCCAAGCACTCATCAAGCACCGTAGCAATACAGCCACCATGCACCACACCCGGCCATCCAGACAACGCCTTACCAAGCCACACAAACACGCGATACTCGCCCGTAACCTTGTTATGCAAAACCCTCTGATGTCCAATCCCCCTCATCCCCCCAATAACCTTGGTAGTAAGGTGATGGCGATCCTCATCATCCGAGTTCTCATATGCATCCCACGCCTCCCACTCCCCACTCTTCATCATCTCGGTAACTAACGGCAAAGCCTGGCACGCCTGGCGCAAGAGAGAGGTGTGGTGCAGATCCTCCTTCGAGAGAGGGATTGGGAGAGCAGCTGGCGCGAGGAGGGAGGACACGTATTTGCCGGCCGTGAAACCCATAACGGTAAACCCAGTCATGTATACGATGGTGCGGCCGGAGAAGAGTGGTTTTTTTGGTGGTGCGTCGCCTGGGCCGTTCCTGCTGTTGGTGGAAGTAGAATCTGGATCGGCGACTGGAGCCTTCTCGTTGAGTTGCGAGCGCAGGTTGCTGAATCTTTGTGGTGGTGGGGTGCCGGCTGGTGGGAGCGGGGAGACCGGCTTTTCGGCTGGTGTCGCGAAGGTGCGTTTTTGGGGGAAGGATGGTGTCGCGGTTTGGGGGCGTTGGCGCAATGGCGCGAGTGCGCGCATAGTGCGCGGTGCAAACATTGTGTTTCTTGTAGTGTAGCCAGAATGTGGGTAATAAGGTGGTCGATGCGGCTGCCGTTCTTCAGTTATGTATGCGCTTCAGTGCCACGCTTGGATTGAAGACCAGTGGGCGAAATTTCGTCGGGGCTGTAGTCCCTGGGTTGTTCTGTAGGGTAGACCAGAGTGCTCGAAAGAAGTCGCCTTAGATAGAGGAATGGAACAGTGTATATTCACAAGAATTGTATAGTTCGTGTTGTGGTGGAATCGGATTTCGAATTTGAGAGCGGAGGTTAGTGTACTCGAGCTTCCGCTGCCCGCGAATCGATGTTCTTGCACCTGCCGCCAAGCTCCTCCACATGTTGACCTGCAGGGTATAGGCACTCAATCTTATCTTATCGGATCTCATCTATTCGAGTGCCTCTGCACACTTTTATCATCAACACTTACCCGTTTGGGTCAGCAAGCCTCGGGGTTTAAACAATCCCATGATACAGGGCTAGACATAAGCAAAAGTAACCAATCAGAGCTTCCGTGGTCCAATGGTTAGGATTCCACCCTTCCAAGGTGGAGGTTCGTGTTCGATTCACGGCGGTTGCATCGCAGCAGCTCAACTCTCATGAGGTTGGACTTTCATTTTGCCGTGTCCCGCCTCGAAGCGGAGCAGTAATCCACCCGCCCACTCTCGATGGCGCGGCACATTTACTCTACAGAAGCAGGCAGAGTTGAGGTCAAATTAAACTTTTCTCACATGTCGTTCACTAACAGTGCTTAAGACCTGATGACTTGGTAATCTTCTATTGCACGCATGTTATGTAGTCCTCTACTTGTATATAGAGTCTCCCTCCGAATAAACTCAAAGTCCAGTCCCAAACCGATCAAAACGCAAGCTCTCGAAGGTGGTGGCACGATCCCTAGACCTCATAATCGATACATCACTTGCGGTACGGTGCCCTGCGATCCTAGCTGCCCAGTGCATGAAGCGACCTCTTGAAGCGAAGAAACCAGAAAGCCCACCAACCAACCAGCAGGACCAAAAACTTCAATAGGATCGAGTTCGAAATTTGCGGCTCTCTCTGAAACGTTGGACAAGAACTCCACTATAGGCTAGTAGGAACTGAGTACAACATTGTGAGTCCTGGCCGTTTCTGCCTCCGACACACTATATCTTTCCTGCCAGATAAGTTCATCCCTGCACATTGGTGGTTGGGAGGCGTCGTTGGCACGAAGACCGCCAGCCGACTGCTCTCGATACGATCCTTCCATCGGTCCATCCTTATTAAGGACTGTTTCTGAAGGGCGTCCATTATATGATGGACATCCTCTTAGGCCTCCATCCATTCCTCCTGCTGCGGCCGCGTATGAATTGCCGCATATTCCAGGTGCGGACTGTCTCAGCCATGCCTCGGAATCATAGAAAGAGTCAGACCTCTGTTCAGCTCCAAAATCTGCCATGTCTATGCTCGTCCTAAACCTCGTTGCGTAAGAACAGTTACGACTCGATCGAGGCTGGTTTTGTCAATGCGAGTGGCCTCCCGAATGCTGCGGCGTCGACGGATTGTCGCACCCCATTTGCATATGGCCCATCGGTTCTAAAAGTGCGCATATGGCATAGTCACGGAAGGTGCCGCCTGCACTGCGCCGTTTCCGTAGTGATAGAAGTTCGGATTGGGATGCGGTTGCCAGTGGGTCGGCGGAGGGCCCATTGGCGGCGACATCTGCCCGGCCCATGGCGTGGCCCTTTGCTGGCCGTGGTGCCATGTCGGTTGTGTCGCCATAGGTCCATGGTGATTAAAGGTTTCTGGTTGGCCCTGCATTGAGGCGTGGTCTTGAGATAGTCCCGAGCCCCCCTGCCGAGGTCTGTGTGGCAGTCCAGGTGGTAGACGCACTCTGACCTGCCCCTGTGTTGGTGGGTATAAGCCAAGCTGCGTCGGCGAAGTCCCCAGAGAATGTGTGCTTATTGCCTGTCTCAGCTCGCTCAGACCAGGGAGTGGGTGGACAATCAACGGCATATTGGAGCTTGTTGGTGATGGGCGAGTATTGTGGGTTCTCCCATTGGGGTTGTTGACCAGTCCCTGATGAGCCAAACTATGTGTGCCACGATAAACACCGACTTCATTTAACCATCTGCCCTGAGGACCTGGTTTTCCGCGCCAACTATTGGGATCCCTGTGTCGGGTGTTAGATTCGTCCTTGTACTTGCCCGTGGTGGGCTTATGGTGGTTGTTGAAGCTGGGTCCTCCAGGATGGCCACCATTGTAGCTCTGGTAGCGATTACCACTCACTTGTTTTGCGCCGTCCTCCGCATGCTTATGGGGAGACGTGGAGCTTCTGGTCAAAGTTTTTACGGAGCTCCCACCGCCAGGACTCGGGCCTTGAGAAGGGCCAGGTCCTCCACCATCGTCACGACCTTTCCCAACCCTCATTTCAATGCCGTTGTTCGCATCCTTACACGATTGTGGTGGGGGTTTACGATTCTTCTTGCCTTTGCCTCCTTTCTCACCGCGGGGTGTCCACTTTCCAGGCCGTTTGCCGGTATAGACGATCTTTTTCAGGGGATCTCGGACCCACTCTATGCTATCCCAGCCGAGGCGCTCTAGAAGCAAACGTGGCATGTTATATGCGCGAAAGATATCGGCGGCCTCAATAAGAACAGGTTGGCCAACGGGTGCCATACCATTTCTCAGAGGCGCCCTATCAGCCTCATGCGTTATCTCATCCTCCAACTTGCGTATGAGCCTCGTAGGGGCTCCGTACTTGTCCTGCTGAAACTCTGGCATCCAGTGGTAGATGTATTCACCTTTCGGATCATAGTCGAACGCTTGCTTCACGCTGTTGAAGATCCTACCGCTGTCGCCTCTTGGGTCATTGCCTACTCCAGCAACATACTGCCAGTTGCCCCAATTTGAGCTCACATCGTAGTCGATAAGCCAACATTCATACCACTCGGCTCCCAGTCTCCAGTCGATGTCGATATGCTTGGCAAGATAACTGGCAACGTTTTGTCTGGCGCGATTGCTTGTATAACCTGTCAGGTAAAGCTCACGTTGACTGGCATCAATAAGGCCCATTCCGGTTCTACCCTCCAAGAATCTCTGCAGTTTCTCGCAAGACTCCGGATCATTCCCGGGGTTCGTCATATCAGGCCTCTTCCAGGGGTACAAGACTGCGGGATTTTTGTAGCCACCTATGCTCAAAAGTCTATCAGGAATTTTTTTGGTACAAAGGCGCATGTAATCCCTCCAAGCAAGCTCAAACCTCACTCCCTTCGTCCCCGCGGTCTCACCCAGGCCGTACCCGGGCGCAGACGCATATTCATCTCCCAAGGTACCTTCTTCAAAGCGGAACATGTAGTCATGAATCTGGCGAGCTGTAATGCAGCCGAGTGCTAGCCACGCGGAAAGCTTGGTGCTGAAATCCTCCCCTAACAGACCATTACGAGTTGCAGCATATCCTGTTATCGAACCCGACTTGAGAAGATGCCTCATGCGATCATGTGCGCGCTGGGAACCACCTCCGAATGGATGAGCCGTTATCATATTTTTCGGCTTCTGGGGAGGATGGCGCAAACTTGGAGTGTGTTTGAGAGGCAGTAGGAGGCTTTCAACCACACCAGCTTCGTTGGCAGGCATGATGTGCGGACCCTGCTGCTGGGGTACAACAGAAGATGGAGGTAATGGCGGAAGTTTATCTGGAGCTGGAGTCGGAAGCATTTCTCTTGCAGTTTCACGGAGTGGTTCGACATCTTTGCGGAAAGCAGTGAAGACATCTGGTACCGCAGCAGGACTTGTGTATAACTTTTTGATATCATCGCTATGAAGAATTAGTTATGCATGGACAGGACAATAGAATCGCACTAGAGAACATGCAATCAGGGAGGACCACGTACTCATCCGTCAGATACTTCTCATCATTCCACAGACGAAAATTTATGCCCGCTGATTCGCATACTTTCTTGCATTCGTTTTCTTCCTGTCTCTCTTCTGGTCCTTCCTCCTTCGTCATCCATACCGAGGTCACCTTGCACTTCCTCCCTCCCTCAAGATCCCTGCTAAGGCCATCCACCATATGACTGAGCACCGGCGCCAACATACCAACTCTTATTTCAAGGTCACTACCAACACTCTGCAAGCTTCCCTTCAGCGCCCACACACTTTCAGCCAGGAATTTCACGCGATGCTCGCCACATCTCCAGAATTTGCCAGTTTTGGACCGAGCCAGCGCATCTGGGCCAGCATTGAGTCCTCCGGGGATGAATCCGGAAACCTCAACCTGCTGCGCCGGAAATATGTAGACAGGAAGTAGATGGGTGTGGGGGTATAAGTGGCCAGGGTTGCTCGCCAAAGCGTGGAAAACTGGGTTATCCTCTAAGCGCAAGTCCCTCCTCAGAATGTAGATGAGAACGTTTATGTTGGAGTCGGAAGAAACCGTTGAACTCATTGTTGAGTAATCGAGTTGTCTGATGGCGGCAGGTCCAAAAATTCTAGGTGCGGTAAAGATCCGAATCATGCCACGGCTGGATCAATTGAGGGCTTCTTATAAAGCTCGAGCCAGTGCCATGGTTACTTTCTCCCACTTTCAAATATGTTTGCGAACCACAACAGGCACAAGGTTTCCGGCTCCCAGGTCCAAGCCGTTGGTCAGAATGGACCGATGCAAGCTGCACAGGCTACGTCTTCCAGCTCCAACCAGTTGGTCAGAACAGGTCGATGAAGGCAGTTGGCTCCAGGGTACAGATCGACCAGCTTCCGCGCTCGCAAGCATGTAATCGAGTCCGCGGGGTTGGGTGGGACAAAGTGCTGCGAGCCGGGACGAGGCGTAGGGTGGTAGTGACAACTTGGGACGCACGAGTTGGCCGGTATCGTACGATTTGTCTTTAACCTCAGCTCACTTTGGTCGCTAATCGGTCGATGTCGAGTATGGGAGCGAGTCTCAAGATCGACTCGGTAATCGTAAGAGGAGAATGAGTGGAACAAGGGACCAAGCGCTTAAATGAAAAACGATACAGAGCCCTACTATGAGAATTGGTTGGAATACATAATTACCTCGTTTGCCGGAAGCGCATTCGCTTCAGGGCCTAGAACCGATATCCGTCAAGCGGCCAGACAGCGCTAGCTGTGTTTATGGGCATCATAGATGCTAAGTTGAAGAAAGAAGGAAAGCGCCATACGCATAGGAAAGGCAGGGGATGGAGAAAGCCACTCAAGCTCAAAGGCCACAGTTCCATCTTGGCCCTTGTCAGACTTAGCACTTATTTCGAAACAATGCTTCTAACTGGTTAATTTATCCACAATCTCACGTCACGATTTGAAACGGGAAGTGTTGACTGCCTGCGCTCTTCGCCAGATGCCAGTCGCGGCCGTTGTCTTGGCAGGTGTGATCCTCGTACCCTTGCATCACTTCCCGAACTAGGATTCGTCAGCTCCGGGCGCTGTCAGAACCCTTCCCATGGATCTATCCGTTGTCTTAGGCCCAGGAGATATAATTTAGATGCAGAGAATCTCAAAACGACCTCGCTAATCGACGATACAGGGCTCAGACGGTTAGATCTCCCCCCTCTCAGCGATGCGGAGGTGAAGTCAGGCAACTTTACGAAGGATCTGACCACCAGAATCATGCCACTTCGACGGTGCGGCTTTACGCAACAACACTCGTACCTGAGACGTCAAATAAGCAACTGTCAATGGCTGCGCCTGGGCCTTTCCCGTTCCACAAGTCCCTGTAGCACGGCAGATTAATGTGACAGACGCATCAACTGCATGCGTGTTGCACGTGGAGACAAACCGCCGAGCCTGGAAAACGCCGTGACCCGATATGTGGCGCTGAAAGGAAGTTGCGTTGTCAATACTCGCAAATGGGCGTCTCTGGAATTGAGTGTTCTTGCCGCTTATGATTGCAAGGCGGACACGATGACTGGATAAGAGATATGCAGCGGTCATCGAACCTCTCTTCTCGCGCGCTGTCGACGACTCGTCGCTGCCTTCTTCAGCCGCCCAGCAGCACCAGAATGTTTATTCCGACGGCTTCATCTAGATTCAGCCTCTTCAGACTTCCTTCTGCTCACGTCATCTCAACATGGCATGGCGACGATGATCCATGCCGTCGCAATCTTCATCGGGGAAATCAAGAAGGAGCTTCCTGCGCTAGTCCTGTCGGACAAGCTCGCCTATCTGACCGAAGGCCGATCGCATCGAGTGGAAGGGGAAACTTGGCGGCTTGGCATGGCCATCACCGGGGCCTGGAAGATGCAATTTACTTTGCGTGCGACGACCAATCTGAAAAAAACCAGCAACAAACAGCTTACTTAGGATCTTCCAATCAGTCCAGATTGCAGGATCTCACACCGAAAGTGCTTCATCACCGCGGCGACTTTCCACATTTGTCAGCAAGGACGCGGCAACCCGCAGGACCAGAACATCTCTCTAGCTACACTCTTGCCCTCTCTCTCACCTCTGCGTCTTTCATCGCCTAGTTCTCTTGCTAGTCGTTGCCCAACAGTATTCGCACGAGAACCGAAACGGAAGGGTTATACTGCAAGGCCCTTGACCTCAAATCTGATCGTCCCAAGATTCAAGCCAATCGTCTGTCTCGGATGCGCGACCTGCAGGTCAACAGCCGAGGACCTCATTCCTGGCCACAAACGACCAATTTGTGGTCGTTATGCTCTTTACTTTAGGGTCCAATCCATCGTTCCAGTGGTGGCGACGTGCTGGAGCAGAGTCTCGGCGCACACGACTACCCTCTCCTCCAGTTCATCGTATCTTCATTACCTTCCTCCCTCATCTTGATCATGGCAGTGATCGCACCTCATCCTCTCCAACTGCTCACAGATTTTGATGGGTTTTCAGTACTCTTCCAAAACCTCTCCTCATTCGTCAAAGACCACCAACGACCGATTACTCGAGCAGTATCAATGTAGCCTCATCGCGAGACATATACATGGCCAACCAGTGGACGGCCGGCGCGCATTTGTTTTCTCTATGGCCTGCACACCCCTCAACTCCTGTATGGACTCGTCTTAGCCCCAAAGGGACGAGATGCCTCGCTTGACCTTCAGGCGCTGTATGATGCAAAATAGCAAAATAATATTTTAGTTTGCAACCGCCGTGAATCGAACACGAACCTCCACCTTGGAAGGGTGGAATCCTAACCATTGGACCACGGAAGCATTTTTGATATTTTGTGGTTGATATACAAAACTATATTGTTTATTCCGGCCGGCCAAAAATTTCATGTAAACCCATGCACATATTGTGTCTGCGTGCGATTAAGATGTATCAAGTGATGTTACATAAGGTCTTGCTAACGCATTGTTCAACATTTACCTGAGATTTATTGTGCTAACTCGAGAATTTGCTAGGACAAGTTCAGAATTGGACGACTTTGATGCGGTCTCATAAGCACTGCTCGTGTTGGGGGTTAACATGGCATGATGCGATTATAAGATACTTGAACAGCAAAATCCTAGATATCAAGGTTTGACAGCCGTCAACATAGCTATCTTGTGATTGATTTGTCTGCTGCTAAAGTCACTTTCAAGCCTAGCTTTCACCACAAACAGTTAGCTCAAATGGTTGACAACAGGACAAGGATAATGCGGGATGCTAGCGGAACAATGAACCATCCCCGCCGTTGAATCCACTGTGCAATCCGTCGTAACCTTTGTAACTCTCCTCAATCCTCAGCCTCACTTTTCAAACACACAAGCGTCCAACGCACATCGATTCTGCTGCACGTCTAACACTCTAAACTGTATTACTAAAGTCTCTTGGCAACACAAAATAGCTCGAAACTGAAACCGTCTCTTTCCACGTCAAAGAAACCTTCACTGAGCTACAAGAGAGGTTCAGCCTCGTCTACCTCGAAGGTAGCACTAAACGAGACACGACTCAAAGACACCACCCAGCAGCTATAACGAATATTCGCTCCGTCTCAGTCCAGATAGACCAAATAGGATACTACTAGAGCTCTGCATCGAACTAAACCGTCAAAATGGCGGCTCCAGTGCTCACGCACGGCGGTTATCCAGTCGTCCTCAGCGATGCACTTCTGGGACGAAGTGGAGGGACTGAGAAGTTCACTGGCGTCAAGTGTAAGCTATACTCGTCGCTCATTTTACGACCGTCGAGACTACCAGAAAATTTTATGGTGTCGAGATGTTAACCGGTTCGGCCTGCTAACACTTCTTAGACACGCCCTCGTCCAACCCACCCCCAGCACCATCGACCATCTCGTCGGCAGCTCTCAAGCCGTCGACATCCGATCGTAACAAGTTCAACCTCACACTGAGCACACCTGCAACTACCTCATACTACCAAGGCACTCGCAATGACGGCTACGGCAACAAGCCATCTTCCAAGAACAAGAAAGTGGAGTCGAAGTACGTCCTCATCTTCGACGCTCCAAACCAACGCTTCGTCTTGCACGCTCTGGATAGCGAGTTCGACATGGCATTCGTACGGGCCGACGCTACAAGTCCAAAGCCAAGCTCGTCTACGCCATCGACTGCTCTCCCAACGCCATCCCAACCTGCAAGCCTGCCCAGCAAGGTGGGCGGAAAGACAGTGCCGAAGTCGACTACTGGAACAGCGTCGCCTGCTCCAAGAACTGCACAAAAGGGCCCGCCGAAGAAGACAAGAGAGCCGACCCCAGAGGTTGACGATGACTCTGATGGAGGACTCGTTATCGAGTATCCTTCCGCGACCGCACCACCACTAAAGAAAAGGACCCTCGGCTTGGGTCTTTTAAACTCACCACTAAGCATGGCACACCTCTCTGCTGGCCCAGGACGTGTTGCAGGCAAATCACCAATGGGCTATGCCGGCAAAAGCCCAGCGGGATACGCTGGCAAGTCTCCAGCTGGTGTGGCTGGCAAGTCGCCGGGAAAGACGCTCCCAGGTGCAAGAGTGACTGGCAAGAGTCCTTATGCTGGCAAATCACCAGCCGGTTTTGCAGGCAAGAGCCCGGCTGGTTTCGCCACCAAGAGGTCGCCACCGGGCGTTGCCGGGAAAAGCCCAGCTGGTTATGCTACCAAACGCTCGCCGCCGGGCTCTTATGTCCCGCAGTCGCCAAAGTTCGAGAAGGACCCCGATGCCGAGAGTGATGAGGATGTGGATATGGAGGATGTGGATGTTACGCAGAATACGGGACATGACGGTAGTGATGACGAGGAGGAGCAAGATGCGGATGTCAATCCTTATGATCTCGGTAGTCCGCGAGGTGCCGGGAATGCTAGACATGATGGGAGCGATAGTGAGGATGATGAGGAGGAGAATGATGAGGATGATTTGGAGGCTCTGATGGAGAAGGAGATGGAGAAGACGCTGTCAAATCCGGATGTTCAGGTCAGAGATGAGGGGGTTGAGAGCAGTGAGAGTGAGGAGGAGTAGACGGAAGAACACCCGACTGCGTAAACGACTAACAACAACAACAACAACATCAGAGTATGTGAAGGCCCCCGAGGAGGAAAGATTTAGAGTTATGGTATATTCTCTCGGAGTTACGTGGCATTATGGGCCGTGGGATAATCGACTACGCTGATGCATCTGGTTAGCATTTTGGAGGTTGCCGGCATTTTAGGACATTTTGGGAACGAGAGTTAGAGAACTGCTAGATGATACTGCTGATTCTTACTCGTCATATATTAGATTCTGAGGCATATCTCGGATTTCAGCTAATTTACAAGTGACATTATCACAACTTTCTCATATTCCAGGGCAGTGACCTCCTTTCGAAGCATTCAAATCCTGGCCATAGATGTTGACTGGTTAACCATTCCTGGTTTAGATCCGCCAAACATATAAGAAAACTACGAAACCATTAAAAAACCCTAATGCCCACTGTTCCCCAGCTCAGAAGACCTCCAATCAAAATAGGCGCCCTAATCTACGCTCTTTCCACGGGGCAAATTCCAGAGTCTCCGCCCAAAACAGGAACTGGAGGAGTTCGTCATTAAAAAGAATCGTTCAGCCACAAAAGAGCTTCAGGTGAAATTTCCTTGGTGATAACGGTTTTTCCATAATAGCTTGGCAGTGCGAGACTTAGCAGTTAAGTGATTGAGGAAGTTTAACCGGTTTCCTTATCTTGAGAATTGACTGCTCGTTGCGATATGAGGGTAGCAATATATAAAAGCCACAACAAGATATTTCACAATCAATGACGTTGACTTGTTTATTGATGGTTTATGATTGCGGTCGAGAAAAGAGAACCGTGATAAGCTGTGATCTATCTTGCTTAGCTCGGGACGATCGTTTTTCCCACATAGTTACTTATACCTTGCGATTGATTTTCTAAAGCCTCAAATCAGTTCCTAACACTGTTAAAATAATTGAAAAATAACTATTTGGCAATGGAAATGATGAATGTGGTCCAGCGAGCCCGCATTCCAGCCGTTCCCCGGCAACGCAGCCGGTGCCGGTGAGCGTGGAAACGCACCTGCATATGGCCGCAGCTTTATGAGGCCAGATGCGTTATTATGATACCACAAACTGTGCGCTTCTCTTGCTATGTTCCAAGTTATTTGGTACTTGTACCAACCGATTTTCCCCGAATGTACTTCTTTACAAACCACGTCGGAATGACCTCCGCATTTTTGGGGTAAGGATGCACTGTGGGGACATCTTCAAGGTAGATCAAGGTAGTTGACAATACTAGTATTCCCATCATAAGCATCGATAAACAGCACCATGCACTTTTTGGAACGTGCAAGGTAGTCGAGAATGCCCTTGTGTTTCCTAGCTTCCCATAGCATTAGGAGCCACGGACGATCGGAAACCTATGGAATGCATCAAAGTACTGTTCAAGCTGAAGCGAAAGTATTTCTGTTCGGTCGAGGTATCCGCCGCTTGTCCAAGACCTGCCAAATTCGTTCTTTGGGACTGTCGCCTTCGTCGTCCTCGTATTTGGTGGAGTTCATTGTTATGATGATATCGCTGCGATTGGAGTGCATCATCTCTGTGCATATAACCGTCTCGAAGAAGCTCGCTAGCGTTGTCGCCGAATAGTATTGTAGTGGCGTGTATGGGTTTGGGAGGTAATATTGAGCGCACAACGACGGCAGTTCCCGACCATTCATATCTTCTGAGAACTAGTGGGGTGACCATCACATTATAGTTCTGCCCATGCCGTGTCCAATACTCTGATCGATATATGCCCCAACGTCGGTCGTAACATAATACTTCTCGTTTACCATCTCCAGATGCAGAGTGCTGAGTAGTTGAGCTGGTGCGGCCATGTACGAGGTAGGGCATCAATGTTGACTTGTACTTCTCAATTCCAAGTTCTGCCGCGCATTCAGTTCCGCTCTTATGCTCATGATACCCATGACTAGTCTTTTCTGCCCACAGTCTGTCGGAGATGGCAGATGTTTCCTAATTTCCCTCTCTAGGCTCTCGGTCCTCTCTTTTAAACCGATTAATGCTACGGCGACCAACAATCTTTCCGAGGCTTGACAGCGCTCGAGCTGAGAAATATACTCTGTGTAGAGCGGAAGACAGTTGACAGTATCTGGTAGGTAGTCCGGTACATTTCGGGCACAATCGACGTATTCGCAGATTCGGGAAATGATGCGTATGGAGACTTCAACCAGTTGAACGATATTGACGAGAGTTCCCAGAGCTGCACACTCCATGGCACCATATTGGCGAAGAGTTGCGGGTTATTTGGCTCAAGTTAGTCCTGTCATAATATCGCATCTGCATACTCTTCTGATACTTTGATTTCGACGACAGTTGTTGGTTCTGATCATAAGCGAGCTGCGGACAGCGTCTCATCTTGAGAAACGAAGTGTTGACCGCCCAAATGTCGCCTCTGCAACAGTGCCTCAGGTCATACGCAGCGAAGCGCATAAATGCGCAACTTTGTACCTTCCACTTCTTAGATAGTTCTTATTCAAATACTCAGTTCTGTACCTACGCAACGCCTGTCAACTTCGGCCCTCCTGGCAGGAAGGTCAACAGGAAGCCTCGAGTATTTTGGGGAGGCGACCTTCCACCTCCGTTCTGCATCTCGGCTTTGGGGGCCTTGGTCGCATTGCAGGAAGGCTGTGTTGAGCTTGCGGCATCTTCGGCTCCACCTCGTGCTTGATTGGCGCTCCAGGTTTTGGTTACCAAATATGAGCGTTACCGGCCTCATTTCAGACACTGTCTAGACCAACCGTTTTCGGTACAACAGCGCGAGAGTTTTTTGTCGAGGAAATACAGCGATATATCATGTGGAATCCCCGCGAACAGTACAATGTGGTACTTCGATCAATATCTCTTTAACGTTTTGGCTTGGTATCATTGCTCACTATGTCCCTCTCTCGAATACTCTCACAGAACTATCTGCGCCGACGAAATATAGAAGCTCCTTGTCGTCGAGTTTCGGCCCATCATCATCGTCGTCTTGATTCACGCTTATCCTGCATACCCCGCTTACGTCCCTCGCCGCTCCTGTGTCGAGTAGTCTCAGGCCCATAACCAACTCCGCCTGATGTGCTGTGCTCAACAGAAAGTTGGCATGATTCGTCTCCAATGGCGTGCTTTGCGCTGTAACTAGTGGTGTGTCTGCTGCTAGTGAGAGAATCGTGTTGTGAGCATCCTACTTATATGTCAGTCCTCCGTTAAGCCTCATTCATCTAACCACCAAGGTGTGTCTGACCTGCCGCAACTCCATAAGCATATCCCCTATGCTCTCGGAACTAATACCGTCGCTGCCACTATTCGTAGCGAGCAGCAAGTCTATTTGATCAATGACCAGCACCACTTTCTTTCCTCCTGCGCGCAGTGTCTGTATGCCATTCTTGATATTGGCGCCTATCCCTGCAAGGTCGCTGCCGACCATGATATTCTGATCTGCTTGGGTGTTTCGTGAAGGTGGCGCCAAAAATAATGATGATAGGCCGTCAATGTATTGGAAGCGCTTCTTCATAGCCAACTTGTCGAGATCCAGGCCCTGTGGGAGTGGTCAGTAAGTGTTCTTAGACAATGCGCCAAAATCTGCACCAACTCAACCTCTACTTACAAGCTTCCTGCTTCCTTCTCTCCAGAAGACAGCATCTCTGAGAAAACTTACGAGCAACACGCTCACTTCCTCGTCATTCTCGTGTGCTGCTGCGGTCCGCAAGTAGGACTGTAGATAGCGCAGAAGAAGCCAGTTAGTGCTACAGCCGAGGACGGATGTGAGGAGCGTGAGAGAACCTTCGGATGCCAAGGATGTATATGGCGTTAAAAGATGAGGTATTTGCGACATTTTGAAGTTTGTCTGGTAATGGAGAAGTGGAAATCCTCAGATCAAGCTCGAGGTTGGGGAATAAATTCTGCCGGGAAGCATGGGCGATAAGGATGAATGCGGCTCACCGCCTCAATTGGTAGTTGGGACAGAGTAAGTTAAATGCGACAACGACCGGTTGGTTACTGACGTTACCTATCGAGTAACATTTCGAAAGCAGAAATCATGCCACCAAGTAGTTAGAATGGTGCCGAAGACGTGCTCATGGTCGACCTCGTGACAAATGAATTGATCATGCCTGCTCGTGCTTTGACACTGCTCCCCTAACCATTCCTACTCGTACCTACACCGTCGGCCATAACTCCGTGAAGCCCGCTTTATTAAAAAGTCGGTGGGTATCTTAAATGCCGCGACCCAAACGCCATGCCCAAATAGCAGCCCGATTCGCTCATACAAGAAGTCTCTCCGCCAAGCCCTCAACTCTCGAGTCGCCGCCCAGTATTCTCCTCTCGGTGTCCCTATCCCTTCCTTGTTCTCCAATGACAACGCACTTGGCCATCTGTCCCTTGTCATCCATGACAGCTCTCCCTATCCTGCCATCCAACCACTCCAGCCGTATCTGTCTCGCCTCAGCATCAGCAGCACTGACATCTGCCAAGCCACTCTCTCTGCCCTTCCCCTTGTTCCCCCTCTTGCTTTCCAGCCCGAACGCATTCCGCATCGATGCGATGACTGCCACTCTATTGTGGTACGCAGTGATCTGCAGCTTTAGCGCCCTGATAAACCGCGTCAAGCTTTGCTTCTTTTTCAACAGGTCGCCCACCCTATTCGGCGCAGGCAACCACCTCTCTGCTAGTGCAGCTAACGGTATACATGGCGGGACTGTATGCCTATGTACCCTCAATATGCCACTATCATCGAACGGTCTGTTGAGAAAGACGTAATAAGGCCTGACATATCGACCTCCTTGAAACGCCTCAATGCGCACACCAACGACGGCGCCTTGGTCGACAGCATATGGATCCGGATCGCGCACTTTAAAGGTCGTTACTCCAGCGGTTATACGGTATAGACATTCTTGGTTGTGCGCAGCTTGCTTCTGAGCTGTATCGAGAACAGCGAGGTGGAGAGGATTGGCCTCTTCGGCTTGCGGCGTTTTCGACGGAGGTGGACGAAGTTTCTGTAGTATCGGTTTCGAGGCGCGAGAAGAGAGGATTGTGGAAGCCTGGACGGCGCGGCGTTGACGGAGAGCCTTCACTATGGTGTTGTCAGAACAAAACGGCAAGGGCGCATTGCAGCAAGCAGTAAGTGGGTACCTCGCGCTTGCAGAGCTTCTAGCTCATCATCAAGCTCGTCTGATGCTGGGCCGGCATTGGCGTGTTCGGATGGAACAGTGGCCATGGTGAAAGATAAAGCTAGCGTAAATTATGTTGTGTTGAGAAGTGTCCAAGATTGATCACTTTGGGTGTGTTTATCTGTGGTATCTCGGACTCTGAGCGTCGCGTAAACAAGGTCGCATGGGCACGCTTCACGTGATCTTCGGGGCCAGATTAGATTAGATCTGATCTCAAAGCCCTCCCACCTTGGGAAGACAGGCCAAACCGTGAGGCGATTAGTACTGGCATCCTGTAAAAGGGAGAAAAACAAAAATAGAAGTATTCAGTGTAAGCGTAAACGATCTTGGCCGTTAAGATGTCCGTCTCAGAGAGGAGCGCAACACAATGCTGTTCTCACACAGGATAACCCACCTGGGTATATAGAAGTATGGTTTCGGCACAGCTAATAATCGAATGAAGGACATAAAATTGAGATGGCGAAGTAAGACATAAAAGCGTATAAGAGCAAGCCCAAATTCGCCCAGTTGACAGAGATTGACCCAGTTTCGACCTTCTGTCGTACTCGTAGGAATATTCCTTCTTCCTGTTTATCGAAGGTTAATTTCTGTCTCCCCATAACTGAATACGAAACGGCGGGCGGTACTGCTCCATCTCAAATGCATGAGGTCTCAAAAATCCGTGTTGACGCCATGATTCATGGTGGGTGCCTTCGCAGACATTCGACCATTGGGCTCCGAAACAGCCCTTGTCACATTATTCACATTCATATATTCCATGATCCTAGTTGTGGTTGTTACAATGATGGTATTCGCTAGCTGTTCCTGTTCGAGGCGAGGAATCTTTGATGCATCTCGCTCACACACACCACTTGTCACCACCTAAATGTTCCGTTGGTTGGATACATTTACTCGGCCTTGGCTGGTCCGCGGGAGTCCTTTGGGACACCAGTCTGGAATCCGTTCTTGAACTTGCGGGCAACGGTCTTGAGGTAACGGCAGCGACCGGAACCGGTGGTCTTGCGGCGCTTGGCCTTCTCGGACCAGTTGTCTATGCGATTATTAGCCCATATCCTGTGCGATCGCAAAATGCTTCGCTATTGGATCTTCGAGATTTGGAGAATACTTACAGCCTCTGACCTTGGCAGCTGGGTATCCGCACGAGGAGCAAGTGTGCTTCTGAACGTGGAGGGAACGGCGACCTAAATTCACCGCGAATCAGCTCCGAGTCCTTCGAAAAAGACCATTGCTTCCATTCTTTAATCCACTGGTATGTTTCACCCAGATCGTATCGACTGGATGTCCGGTTGTGGTGGTTACTAACCGCAACGTCTGCACAGAACGTGCGACTTGTTGTGGCGCTTTCCGAAAGATGCGGTACCCTTGGTCATTTTGAAAGAGTACTGGTGGTAAAGATCAGTATTTTGTTGACGAGAAGAATCAAGAAGTACTTGAGACGTACCTAGTCGGCCGGTTATTTGTCGATTGTCGTTATCCTCGACTTCGTGAGGCTGACGTTTGTGATGCTCGGAAAGTTCGCGCGCGCTAACGAGAATTTAGGGCAGGAAACCCACAAACAAATTGCGGCCGCGGGGCGTTGGCACAGCACATCAGATTGATGCCTGAGGCCTTGGGATCGGGATTCAACCACATGACGAACATCAAAGTCACGGCTCAGCATTGTGCTATAAGACTCGTCTCAAATGAGTAAAGCTCATTTTCACAATGGTTGTACGCGATTCCAGTAACCGCGACCACCTTGTCATCTCCTTCATTCTTCATCGTGCAGCAAGGTAGTCGCTCAGTGATCCCAGATAAAGATGAGGCAGGCTTTTCCATTTTGTAATTAACAGCTCTATGTCGCAGTGGAAGAGGACTCCTTCTCTTCTTGACTATGGCTCAGATTTACTTGTACCGCTGCTTTCCAAGGCGTATATTTTTTCAATATCAAGACCCCGTTCAGAGCATCAACGTGTCCGACATTCAAGCGCACCCCGGGCACTCGCCTCGTCTGATGGTTGATGGCTTGGCAAGGCTGCAGCTGCAAACATGACAAACACCACCGAAATAATTGTCCTCGCATCAGCGCCATCCAGCCAGGCTTCACTTAGTGTTATCCAGCCGCAACGATGAAGCGCATCTCTACCTCTCTCTCATCTCATGCCGTCAGGTCGGCACGCTTTGCATGTCAGAGCCGCCCGGCTCAGCTCAACATTCAGCGCTCCATTCAGTCGTCTTCTTCGCAATCCGCCAGTGTTGCGCCGATAACAGCTGCAGGACCGCCACCTGGACCACCAATTCCGGAGCCGTCTGCCATTAACAAGGATGACAGAATTGCACGCAAGGCAAAGCAGGCGAAATTGCTAAAGAGTGGGCAGGATATGAGGTCCATTGGTACTGGCAAGGGTGGATCCGCAGCTACTAAGAGGTTCTGGAAGGATGTTGATGTCGTCAAGAAGGACGGTATGTACTGTAGATTCACTGGCGAGAACTCTGTCCCAAAGCTAATTATGAACTGCCGAAGGATACCAAGTTCTTCTTGACAACCGCCCTGTACGAACTCCAACGAAAGAGATTGTGACCGTTCCGGCGACTAAACCACATCTTGCCAATGCCATCGCTCTTGAGTGGGATCTTCTCGTCTCTTCTTCCCAAGCTTTGCAACACCACCTTATCCCTCTGACGTCCTTGGTCTCTCGTGCGATGGATATTGAGATGGAGGATAAAGCCAAGGATACGGCCGCGGACCAGGACAGCATCCGTAACAACATCACCAGAACGCTCATGAGATACCTCGAGACCGACTCGATATTGTGTTGGGCTCCTACTCCGCCAGATGACCCACCAGGATACGAGACTCATGCCAGCCGCATTGAGAGTTTGAGAAGCATTCAGCAGAGGACAGCTATTCCAATCATTGCCTACTTGACTGAGCGTGTTTGGCCTGGGGTTGAGATCATTCCAGTTCTGGACGAGGGTAGCATCATGCCTAAATCGCAACCACAGCAGACTTTGGACGTTATCAAGGGATGGATTATGGGATTGCCAGCTTACGAGCTTGCTGGTCTTGAGCGTGGAGTTCTTGCTGGTAAGGGACTGTTGGTTGCAGCAAGACTGTTAGTCGAGTGGAGTGAGAACATGGCTCACCTCAGAGAAGGTCAAAAGGAGAAGGCATTCGGTGTCGAGGAGGCAGCGGAAGCTGCTACCCACGAGATTGAGTACCAGCTGGGCATGTGGGGAGTCGTCGAGGATACTCATGATGTCGACCGTGAAGATGTCAGACGCCAGTTTGGCAGCGTTATCATGCTTGTCTCTGGAGACAATGCATGAAGTTCACCGTGGATCTGTAGTTGTATGATATGCCGTACACAGCACAAAGGTTTATACATTACGGAGAGTAGAAGTTGACAGCTAAACCACATTGTGGTAAGCAAGAAATTTGAACCAAAACACATACTGGCGTAGTTAAAGGACGATCTGTGCAAGCTGTAGAAGCTATCTGTTTGGCACGTGGCTGCCAGACACCCTTGTCATTCCTTGAGTGAGGAAGTATGAAGCTGTCGTGCCAAGGCCTTAGCCTGGCAAGCGCCACCTTCGAAGGCATGATATCAGCATTGCTATCTCTCACATATGGATTGCTGTGTCGTTTTTGATGCTCCTGTGTGACCTGGATGATTTTCGGCTGTGTTGTCATCGTGGCTGTCATGACGTTACATTGGTTGTTGTTGATCATTCCCTCCTGCCCCGCGCATATCAACCCCGCTCACACAGCCACAACCGATCCATCACTCCCAACCAACCGGCCAGAATTGGCTGGATCTGCATGTCAAGCTCTTGCCAGTCAGTTGGTTGAGATCACCGAACTGTTAATCGCTCCTGCAACCTCTTGAGAACATAACATCCCTACCTCTGAGCAGCTTTACATCATACCCCAATCGCCATCCCGTGATCGTAGTAGCACGGTGTTCAAAGATGGTATAAATCCCTCCGGCGACCCATCTTCTTTCTACTTACTTCCCCCTCTTCATACCAGACAATATCAAACTCTACCTACACGAACACCACGAATAACACTATCACCAGGAATTCGTAAAGAATCATCAAGAAGATCTGAAGAAAGCAGTTGAAGAATATGCTATACCCGCAGCAATGGACTACCTCAAGAACATGACCGGCTCCGGCAACCAGGACACCACTGGCACCAACCAACAGACCACCTCCCAGACTACCACTCAGAACGAGCAGGGCAGTAGCGGTGGCGGTTTCTTGAGCGGACTCGGAAACAAGTTGAACTCTGCCGCCGGTGGTGGACAAGAAAGTGAGAAGAATGAGGACATGCTTGACAAGGGTAAGTTCTAACTCCATTGATGTTCCATGTTGCGCTTCGCTTCCCCGGATCGCGTTTCAACACAAGCGAATGCTAACTTAAAACCAGCCTACGATATGTACCAGGAGAAGGTTCTTGGTCAAGGCCCTCAGAACAACGAGTCTGCACTTGAGCAGCGTCAGGACGAGATGACAACCGACTTCATTCGCCAGGGAGCCACGCGTGTGACCGGCGGTGACTACCTTCCAAAGGACAAATAGACGATAGCTAAAGTCAATGGGGAGATGGAAGATAGTTGAGGATCTGGCAAGCTATGCGCTGCTATGAAACACGATGTATAACGAATTCATGAAGTGACAAACCAACTCTTAGGTGTTTGTCCTCAGCCATCGAGATCTTGTTGACCGTGCTCAGTCTTATTAGTGAAGTAACCAGTTAATGCCGAAATTTGAGTTCTGCCGCCGTTGACATGCGCGCGGTTTCTATGCTAGACTGTCTCACCGCTCAATCTCGATGTGTGCGTGCGTTGAGAAACACAGCGCTAAAATAATTCGTCTCAAAGTTCTGGCTTTGAACTCTTGCTCTGTTAGATACCCAATATTCTAGACCAAAATCCTGAAATCGGACTTGTATCCACCAAGGTCAACTCCTTGCGGTCCACACGTCAAGAAGTCAAGGTCCTGTCAAGGGTGCTGTGGCTGTCCTCAGCCTTGTGGAAGCACGGAGCTCGAGCCTAAATTTTAGCGCATCCAGCAACCACTTTACGCGTCGGCGCGTCTCCTACTGTCAACACCATCAACCAAGAAGCTGAGGCATTCCGACTTTCACCACGAAGAATCCAAATGAAACCAAAACACACAATCTGAAGTTATAATACGACGCCACTACCATACCACAACGCACACTATAACGTAGAACAAAATGCCGCTCACCCAGCGCAAACGCCGCGCAGTAAGTCAACTCCGCCCAACTCACTTCAACTCCGCTGCCTAGACACAATAGCTAATAACCTCACCCAGCCCGTTGAAGATGAACCAAACCCTTCGCCGCCTCGCACCCAAAGACGCCGCGCCTCTCGCTCCGGCTCCTCTTCTCCAGCAGACGCCACGCAGATCGACCCGGAAAACGACACCGAAACCATCGACGCCCAATTCACCAAGAAGCTCGTCCGCTACGCCCTCGCCTGCGAATTTGCACGTCTCCCCATTCGTCGCGACGGTATAAAAGAGAAGGTCTTCGGAAAACATAGTGGCAGATCTTTTCAGAAAGTGTTTGGCGGCGCCCAAAAGGAGCTGAGGCGGGTGTGGGGGATGGAGATGGAGGAGTTGCCGTTGAAGGAGAAGACTAGCCTGAAGGATAGAAGGGCCCAGGCGCAGAAGGGCGGCATTAGTCAAGTGAAGGGGTCTGGGGCATGGGTGCTGACAAGTATATTACCTCAGAAAATGAGAGATGTGGAGATTGTGGGTGTCAATAAGGCGCCGAGTGAGATGGAGGAGGCTAGCTATGTGGGCTTGTATACGTTCGTTATTGCGTGTATTGGTCTCGGCAATGGTTCGATCTCCAACGAGAAGCTTCTCCGCAACCTCAGGAGGCTGAATGCGGAGGAGAATACGCCGGTAGACACCACGGAGGCGCTGTTGGCGAAGATGGTGAGACAGGGGTATGTGGTTAAGGTTAAGGACAACAGCGCGGGAGAAGAGATGATTAATTGGGTTATCGGACCCAGGGGGAAGATTGAGGTGGGGGAGAAGGGTATTGCGGGCATGGCTAGAGCGGTTTACGGTGATGGCGCGCCGGAGGATTTGGAGCAGAGACTCGCTGTTTCTCTTGGTACGAAACTGAGGGTGGGAGGAGGGGAGGCTGATGGCGACGCGGAGTCAGAGGTGGACGAGGTTGAGCAGAGAAGAAGTGGGAGAGTGATAGCTTAGGAGGAGAGAGAAACATGGAAGGCACGGTGGAGTGCCATTTGAAATGATCGTGCCAAGGAGCGAAATGGAGGAAGGCGAAACTTAAGGGCGGGCGGATATGAGTTCTTGATACCATTTGGTTGGTAGGCGTTTGGGGTTAAGTTCTACGTGGCGTTAATTTCACGGTACGCAGGTTGCAGGGGAGCAACATTGTAGGAAAACAGTGGCTGAGAAATATCATGGGAATCTCTGAAACAGTTCTTTCATTACGTACCTTGTGATATGCATATTCGATACTGCCCTACCTTTAGTATGGTTACGCAGTCGCTCAGAAGAGCCAACGCGTTCGCGCCCATGTCACAGTGTACAACTTGCTTGCTCATTGCTGGAGATTGAGAACTTTCTAACCTGGAAATTCCCAGCGTGTTGAAGCCGCTTCCTGGTCGCACCAATTGTGCCTCAATGAGGACGGTACGGACGCAGTAACCGGTGTCCTGCATGGCTGAAAGCATAGTCACGCCACGACGCAGCCAGTGATTCGTGGCTTATGCGGGCACTTGATCGCTGCATTGCGGCTTCAAAATTCGGTGCCACCTGTACGGACTCACGAAGAACAGCATGAATGAAGGGCAAACACTGATGACCGAGTGTGGTACCATTGTAGCAGGCTTAGAAACCACAAGTCACCGGACCAAGCCACCGTGTAAGCGAAAATTCGCGACCAGGATTCGTTTGAGACATCTGAGACACAACGACGTCGCAACCTTTGTGGACATCGAAAATTGGTTGGGTTTCCAAAATCGCATTACCGACGCCGAGAGTCGCACAAATGATGTTTCATAGTTGAGTTCGCAAGACTCCCAGATTCTCTCCAGCCTGTTTTAGGGTCAATGGAAATACTCCTTCCAGGCTTCATCGTCCATCGCACCTCCGCGGAAGTCCGGTCCTCCGCGTCTTGGCTTAGCATCACTATTTGCTCAAGTTGGACTCTTCTTCCACCTCATTTGTTTACCATTCCCGGCCCGTCTTGGAGTTATCTTGGAGTTGTCTTGGCCTCGTGCGGAGGGCCGGTTTGAGAATGCTGAGTGCAAGGTGGTAAATGTAACATAGGTCACCGTGCTTGGCTGGTTCCAGCCAACGATCCGTTGAGATTGACAAGGTTTGTGGTTAAGTAAGCATGGTTGACTGGCATTGACAGCGGCACTTCGATCAGACTTGCAAGGTAAGCTGACAGCGATCGCTGAGCATGACATGGGCGGTGAGGTAGTTTAGAGGAGGTGAAAATGTCGATTAAGGAAACTTAATAAAAACTTTAGTGGGGGGATCCTTATATTCCCAATCAGGATCCTGTGGCCTTTTTGCTAGTACTTTCTCATATTCGTTAGCCCATTTAATATCCATTTAAGCTTTTCCCGATTAGTTATTAGTGTGGCTCGCCTCCAGAACAAGGGTAGCTTCCCCAAGCGCCTCTACACAAGGGGGGAGAGCGCCAAAGTGACGGCCGTGCACGCAAAATGACCCCCAAACCCTGCTGTCTGCTCCTCGCTTTCAGGGATATTGCTGCACCTCGTTCCTTCACTGACACCGCTGCGTGCTCATCTATTCACTTCCGGCCTTCAAAACCTGTTGCTCGTACACAGTACAAGTTCACTACTCTTCGATACGACTTCACCAGCTTTCTTTAGTTTCTTTGTCCTCATTCACTACGACACAACTACACCGATCACTACAACTGTAGTTTGATAATTCGACAACTCTATCAACCTCTTAATTACCTACAACGTACGGAGCTCAACTACGGATAGAGCTCAGATTCTAAGAAGCCTATACGCGACGTTTGTTGCCTTATGAATCAGCGCCACTAAACGAACAACCTAGCGATTCTATATACAAGGAGAATGAACACCACATAACACCAACAACCTATAAGTCTCGCCTGCCATACCACCATGGCGCGACTCTTCTCCACTAAGAGGTCCTTTACAGCCACCCTCCTCAGCTCTCTCGCTATCCTAAGCCAACTGTCTGGCACAGCAGCCCAAGCACCAGACGACGGCAAGACCTACATCGTCGGCACGGACGCCAAGGGCATCTCACGCAACCTCGCCAACGATCGATACCCAGGCCTCTACACCGGGGACTTTGGCGACTGCCTAGGTGGCCAGAGTCTGATCAATGTTACCTCTTTCGATGCCGCTTATTATGCGGATAATATGACTGTGCTGTTTCATATGGAGGGCACGACGAATATCAAGAATGAGGCGGTTATGATGTATATCTCTGTGGATGCGTATGGGGAGGATAGGTTCGACTTGATTTTTAATCCTTGCAGTGCGAATATTAAAAGGTATGGTACTTATTTTCTGGCCTTGAGAGCAACTGAATGGCGGGCAGCTCAAAAATGTGGAGCTTGATCAGCATGCACTGTTATCAGACGTTTGAGCCAATATGATATAAAATGAAATGCTAACGATGTACTAGTTTATGTCCCATGAATGCAAGCGTACCGATCAAGGCCGAAGCCGTTATCCCCGTAGGACCAAGCGATGTCGGTGGAATCCCAGATATTGCCATGGTGATACCAGACTTTGAAGGCTACGCCACTCTTCGCTTTTTCGCCAACTCCTCACAAACCGAAATTGCGTGCTTTCAAGCAGTTATGAAAAATGGAGCATCACTCAGTCATCCGGAAGCAGTTGCGCCAGTCCTGGGAGTGTTTACCTTGATTGCTATCACCGCGTCTTTCGCAACAGCCATATATGGAGCCAGCATTCCAGCTATGAGAACACATTACGCCCACTCGCTATCCGTCATGGTCATCTTTGAGACCTGGCAGTCCTTTATCATGGCTGGAATGCTGTCAGTCGACTGGCCTAGTGTGTGTTCGGCTTGGTGGTCCAACTTCGCATGGTCAACCGGCTGGATATACAATCCGTCAATTATGCAGTCGATCAATGATTTCGTGGGCAATGGAGGAAATTCGAGCCAAGTTGGAGGTGCTGGTAGTGTCCCTCTTAACAATAAGGGAGGCCTACAACAAATTTATGGTCGTGGAATCCATGAGGTTGTCAGCGTTGGCAGCAAGATGGCTCGCGAAATTTACAACCGCGGAACCAGTTCCATGAGCGACAGAGCCTTTGGCGCCGTTATGGATGGAGCCAGATATATGAACCCGTTACATGTGCGCGACACTTCGGCCGAGGAAGCTCTTGCTCTCGGACCCGGTTACGACTGGAATGGCGGACCGGTCAAGAGCGGACTGCCAAACCCAGGCCAATGGGAGAATTTCACTGGAACGCTTTCTGTCCTCCAGATTCCTGCTACGGATGCTTTTTTGACCAGCTTGATCTGGTTCTTGGTTGCGCTCGGGATTGTTATCGTTCTCACCATCGCCTTCAAGTTTATCCTCGACTGCCTTGGTGCCATCAAATGGATGAAGCAGAACAGATTAGAGGTATTCAGAAGACACTGGCTTGGGTACCTCGTCCAGATTGTGCTCAGGACCATGATGATTGCCTTCTCCCTCATGATGACACTCTCCTTGTATCAGTTCTCTATCCATGGAGGAGCTGGCACGAGTACCGGAGTTGTGGCGATTGCTGCCATCATCTTCATCATCTTCTTTGTGGGTCTGTTTGGCCTCGCCATCTATGCATGCTTCTACCGCACCAAAGTTGGTAAGTACGAGTCAAGCCCAGACAAGATCGTATTCACGCACAAGAAAGTCTGGAAGTTCATTCCTTGGCTCGGCGCCACCCGCCAAAGCACCCTCAATGTCATGAAGGAGAATTACAGACAGCGAATCAGGCCAGCTGGATCCTTCCCATTCTTCAAGCTCAAATATCTCTACACCGATCCATCGATGGACAGCATCCATAAAGACTTGCCATACATCAAGCGTTTTGCTTGGCTAACGGCAAGGTTCAGACGCACGACGTGGTACTATTTCATCATCTGGATGGTCTACCAATTCATCCGTGCCTGCTTCCTTGGAGGCGCCAATACGAATCCACCTGTACAGGTGTATGGTCTTTTCGTCGTCGAGATTCTCGGGGCGGCCATCATCATCACTTTGAACCCATTCGAGGGCCGCCGGAATACAGCTATCGCCATGTACCTTCTCAGTATTAGCAAGGTCTTTACCTCAGGTCTCGCTATTGCCTTTCTGCCAAGCATGAAGTTGGCTAGGATCCCAGCTACAGTTGTGGGGTTCATTATAATCATCACCCAAGGAGTGGTTACTATTGCACTTCTCATCTTGATCTGCATCGGTGCTGTCTCGTCTTATATGACGATCTACCGCAACCGGGAAGAATTCTATCCTAGAGGATGGGATAGGATCCGCATCAAGTATTACAGCCACCTTGAAAAGAAGGCTGTTGATGTTAGGCCGGAACGCCCGGAGACACCGAAGAAGGAGGTACCGGTTGATCCGTACTTTGCCGTTAAGCAGGTTTATCGCGCACCGAAGATTCAGGATGAGGATGAGGACCTGGCTGAGATCGTTAGGATTACTGATGGCCAGTCGCCTCACCCTCCTCAAACGGCTGTCGCTGCTCCGCCGAATTCGACAACTCCTGTACCAGCCGCTGGAAGAAGGAGCAGAGCGAACTCTCACACGAGCAGGATGAGCAGAGCAGGCAGCATGTCTACACCCCTTGGCGCGGGCAACTTGCCACCAGGAGCACGCGGCCACAGAGCGTCATGGAGCAGTGGGGATTTTGGGAGTGGTGGCTACGCAGGCGCGTCTAGGGATTTCGGAGGTGGAAGCTATCAGCCGCAGGTTGGTGGGTTTGATGGGACGCCGACAAGACAGATTCTGGGCACGCATGCTAGGGATTGGAGCATGTGTGGTGCTGTGGCGAACGCGCCGAATGGGTCGATCGTCAACCCGAAGATAAGGTCAGCGGTTAGGACGGGATTGGGGGAGGGAAGCAGGAGTGGGAGTAGGAGTAGACCTGTGACGCCGCCGGAGGAGGTTAGGGATAAGTATAAGGGGGAGAGGTATTGTGCTACTGCAACCCCTCCGTCTGGGTCTGTTCAGACTCAGGCTCGGAGTGAGTCGAGACTCGGTACTGCTCAGGGTCAAGCTGAGGCGAGACTTAGAACTGCACAATAAGAGGTGTTGATATGGTTGAGATTGGTTACGACGTGATGATACTATTACTTATTACTACATACTATGATTGTGGGCTTGGCAGGCGACCGAAGGATGGATCGGAGCTCATTGCCCTCTTGGGCTATGAAGTTATCCACCAGCTGAACAGGAAGGATGCATCGGGAGGGCATAGATACATACTAGACTGGGCAGGAGTATGGTCATTAGCATAGCATAGGAAGGAGTCGTTTGGCGTTGAATTCACCTATTACCCTACCTATCGTCTTATAATCGTGGCTTTAGTGCTAACTGCTGACTGATTCTTCGTCTGTTGTAGTTGATGAGGTTCTTGCTTAGCGATTAGACAGCGATAGGGCTGCGGTAGTAGAGGCTGAGCTGGTGGTGGCCGGTTCTTGAGGGCCATATGAGATCCAATGGAGGGCTTGAAACCGGCGATGTCTTGTGTCCTCCTTCTGTGTGCTGAGGTAGCATTTTATGTTCCGCCCCTGCTACTGCTTTTGATAATTCAGTAACTCACGCTAGTTTCTAGGGCTATAGGAGTGGTATGAGACGAGAATTATATTGTCGAAACTAATTGGTTGATTTGTGTGGCAGTTACACAACCTTTTAGCGTTGCAAGGCATACCCTGCACTAATCGTTTTTTTCCATTCGTGCTCGGAAGCCGTGTTAGAAATTTCTTCAATTTGGCGACTTTGTGGGTGCTATATGCCTTAAAACGGGATTATGGTGTGTAGCATTTATGTCAAGCCACTGGGAAATACCAAATGCTACCCAACCCTTGCGATGTCTAGTGAAACCCATTGCCCAACAAACCGGTTGGCTAGAAGGGTCTGTTATTAAGAGATCGACCCCAGTTCTGTAATTTTAAGTGATCAACAACTTCTGTTATCATACTCATTAACCATTTTGCTCCTTTACCTACTACATAAGCCGCATTAGCTACCTCGAATCTGAAGATAAATCTATATAGCTCAAGCCATTGTTGTTGCGGCAAGCAAGTAGTACTCCTGCAATTACTTACCGGCAGCGATATGTTGGTAACAAGGGTGGCAGAAGTCGTACAGTACACATTAAACTCGACCTTCCAGCCACTGACAACGACTGAACTCGACCTCATCGAAAATATAAAGTCCATCTACCACTCCATGCTACAACAAGGAATATACATTCGAAACCGAATTAAAATATCAGACGGCGATCGGAGCCCCGACGAAGAAGGCAGCGTACCAAGCTTGCTATCACCCTTCGAATACTGCCGTAAAGTAGTGCAGACTTTCCATGAGGGGCTCCACGATATATATCCCGTCCAAGCGCGCGCAGGGCTCTATGTCGAGATTGACAAACTCAGGGCTCTGAGAAAAACCTGCACATATGCACCGATAAACTCGACGAGCTCGGCATCTTCATGCGTCTCCCACAGAGCTCTAACTCCCACGAGAGGGAAATCAGAAAGCGCTCAATACATTCTTCCGTGGGAACCTCAACCTCGAACACGCCGCCGCCGGCCACCATTGTACCAAACTCAAGACCTACGGCTTACGAGCATTTGTCGTGACACTCACATCATACAAAAACAACCAGCGACGCGATCCCGCCAAACCACTCTTCATTTGCAGAACACCAAAGTGTCCCGGCAAAGCCGACATTGGCGAGAATCGCTGCGATAACTTACGTTTTTTTTCCCGAAGGTCGCTTATTCGGCTACACGACCGACAGTCTTATATCAAAAGAATCTCAGGACGTTGGAACAGAGATACGAGGCATTTTGGTTGACACAAGTTTTCTCGTGCTGCCGAAATATCATTCGACCAAGAAAGGCAAAGAGTGCCGGCTCGAGTACCCGAGCTACAAAAGAGTGTGTAGCAAAACGACGAATTACGAAACAAGACCTAAGAAACTTCCCTCAAAAAAAGTTGCGACCTTTCAGCCGGTTATCGGCCCACTGGTATATCGGCCGAAAAAGACGACAATGGTGAACGACGAGATCAAAACTGATCAATGAAGGCCTTGGATAGAGCAATCATGCGAGGAACGGTAGGAGCCATATAGATAAGAGACCGATTCAGGCCTCATGCCTGCAATGGAGCAAGTTTTCTCTACGTGGCTGGGAGGAACTATTAGTCGCGCTCGTAAGCTTAGACAGCAAACCTACTGCACTTCACCTGTTCAACAAAGCAAGCAAAGGCCATACCCCATAAAACAATCTGCATTCAGACGCCACAACATGCGTGTGTATAGTACATTTCCTGTCTCTCATCTCAATTCTCACAATGTTTTGCAGAGTGGCATTTCCATTATTCATTTCCCCACACAGCATCTGTCCATCCGTCATACAACATCGTCGTCGTACCTCCCGAACAAGATACGAAGTATAATAAAAGCAAACGCAGTAAACGGCAAACATTCAGCTCATAATATAAGCCTTGATGACTGACAGCATAGACCTTCAAATTACAGACAACACCAAAAACACCTCAAAAACCAGCACATACAAACAACAAAGCCATTTTTCGACTGATCGTCGCTCTCGTCGCCAACTGCCGCCGTCGCAACAAGGTATAAGTCGGGTATCAGTTGGTGGGAATTAGGAAGCGCGCTCCACCATGCGAACGAAACGATGGCTATACGCTCCCAACTTTCGCGTGTCTCGTAGCAGATAAATAGTGACTAGAGAAGTCGCCGTTTATGCCTGGTGTGGGTGCTGCTGTGGCATGCCGCCCTGCTGTGGCATACCTGGATATCCGCGTTGCTGCTGCTGTTGTTGCTGAGCAATGTAGTTCTGGTATGCGAGAGCCTGCTGGGCGTCCACTGATGGCATGCCGTAAGCTGGGTGGCCCATTGGTGCAGTCTGCATGCCTGGACGTGGCTGCTGCTGTGGGAGGTGCTGTGGGGCTGGCTCCTCTGGGGAAGCGCCCTCGCCCTGGTCATCGACACCGTTCTCGTTGGGGCCAGCAGGCTCTGGAGCGTTCAAGCACGCCTATGTGTGAGTCAGTATGAAGCTCCGGCGTTGATGATGTCGTGATATGGACGAACCTGAATCAAGTTCTTGCCCTCGGCTTTGGTGACCAATGGCTGGAGCTTTGGAGTGGTGAAGGTATAGACAAGACCTGTCTCGGACACGACAAGTAATAAGACTTGAGTGCCGGTCAAGACAGACAACTCGTAAGCCTGCAGGAGATGTTAGCGAATGCACAATCAATTACAGACGCGCCCAACGCGCCGACGCGTCAATTGCGCCAGTGAGTACCAACCTTCTTCATAATACCAGCCTTGCGCTTAGAGAAGGTGATATGGCGACGCGACTTGTCGGCAATGAACTTGATCTCAATCTTGCGGCGCTCACGTCCGGGCTTATCATCATCATCGTCATCGTCGTCGGCAGTACCTGGGCGCTGGCGCTTGACACCACGATTCTCGTTGTTCTGCGCATTTCCGTTTCCAATGTTGGAGGTATCCTCAAGTACAGATGGCGACGCCTGCTCGTGTTGATCAGTGATGTCGGCCATGGTAGCGATTGTATTCGTGCGACGAGAGTGGTGGTTCTGAATGGAGATAGTAGCCGATGCGAGTTAACTGCTTCGGTCGATGTATTCAATGTGGAGTGGTGACGGATTCGACGAGTTTGGATGGCAGAACCTGGTCGCGATACTTGATCGAGTCTGGTGTGATGAATGGCGAATCTGGGCGGGTGTCAGCCAGTGGTCGACTCAGCGCAACGGCGTACAGCTGCCGGGAAGCGCCAACTATGCGCGACACATGGAAGCGCACACAAGGTTGATTGACGCGACAAAAGAGTCGAGGTGAAGACAGAATAAGCGAGTTGAGTCGCACGAGAGTTGTACTTACAGACGTCAAATCTATCGCTGGTAGAGTCGTAAATTGGTCGAGTTGTTGTCAAAGAATGGACTTGTAAACCAGTATGATACTGTTCGAAGCGCGCGTATGGCTCAAACAGGTCGTATGGCACGAATATGGTTCACAAGGTGGTTTCCTGAAAAAGGCAGGCGGTCAGTGAAACGCTTGAGCTATGTGCTGTAACGGTACTTGTGATTGTCGATGATATATGGCGAATAAATTGAGGATAGATATGGAAGAGGAAAGGCGGGAGGCTGGATTTGGGGTGTGGAGGAGTGTTTATGGGTTGGTTTCTGTCGCTCGAGGGTGGGACAACGGCTCAACAGGACCAAGTGGGCAGGGGGGACAGGCACAGCTCAGGGCGCACCCCGAGGGACGAGCGAAAGACGTGGTTGGACAAGCGGCGGCGGGGACTGCCCGCCATGCCCGGCTCCTGTCCTATCCTTCCTTTGAAACGCATCGTTCGTGTGGAGGCGTCCATCGCAACACCGGTTCGCAGCGGGCACTTGTACGGAGAGTGCTTGGGTAAGACAGCGCACAAATGCCACTGACAGCTACGGTTGCCCAGCAGCGGCAATTGATGCAGCTTTGCATGTGATGGCAGGCAGAGAGCCATAGGCAGAAGCCAATAGTGCTGACTGTGGTAAGACTGGACTACAGCCCTACCAAACCAAGACTAGACTGCTGCTCGGTGTGCTTGATGATTGCGATGGCTTCTCCTGAAGTGTGCATATGGCTCATATGGCTTCCACTAGGAAGTGCCATATATTGCAGCCGGCGACGACTTCGAGCTCATCAATGGCTGACTCAGCTACGGCGAAGAACAGAACCGCTTTCGTCGGTCGCCTGTCGTGCACGTGCCCGTTGCTCGGCGTTTGCGGGGGATGTGGTCTATATGCTGATAAGAGTGGAGTTATTGGAGATTGATGGACGCTGCATCTCAAGCAAGGCGCCGTCGCGTCGTCGCAAGACAACCCGAGACATGAGATTTTCAAGTCCGAATCATTCTCGTGACGTGGGCGGACTGTACTCAGCCTTGCCGCCTTGATTGAACCCCGCCATGAAGTCATCATCGCCGCCGTGGATGACTCCATAGCCGCCAGCAGGAGGATCACTCGACACTGTGCCGGTAGTGATGTTGCCTTTGTGATCTTGGAGACTCCCCTTGGAACTGGCTGCCTCTGTGCGTGGCGAGGAACATATTGTAGTGGCGTGAAGAAGAGGCCAAGCGTGACCTAGGCATTTCTGATCTCTGCAATGACTGTTGCACAACGCAAGCGATATAGGTGAAAAGGTGTGTGGTGCATGTAGGTGAGGTTGACAGAAGGTGTCGGCGAGATAAGTGGGAGATAAATGGAAGCGCGTACGTACTGGGACTTGGTTCTTGCAACTGACAGATGTGGACGATTGATCGGTACCGCTTTCTTCGAGGATGCCGGAATGCCGTTTGGGGAGTTGTACTGAATCTGAATGAGGATAAGTGTCGTTCAAAAGAGGATGCGACGTTCTCTTTATGGGCAAGACTGCATTGCACGACCACGGGTCTTGCCACTAGTCTTCTTGTGGTCTAGCCCCAGGGAGAACTGTGATATAATCACGTGATAATTGTCATAATTTAGACAAAATTGATGGGAGACAGGCACGTGACAATCACCACAAAACATCCAACACGAACCCGATCTGACCCGCTGCAGGACCTCGTGGGAAAGACAAGCGAGATCGCTGGTTCCCTTATTTATTCTCGTACATGATGCATGGTGGTGGATTTCAGGGTCCTCTTTTTCTGTCCGCTGTAGATAACTCTTTTCACTATCCTCGTGTCTCCATCGCCGGCGCTGCTACATAATTAAGAGTTGTCTTAAGCTACCAGATCCTTGATCCTTCCCTTCTTCCTGTTATTTCCGTGTTGTTCTCACCACTGTCCGTCGACTTGGCCGCGACGGGAGAGGTACCCGAACTGAAACCTACTTTCAGCATCATCTCTGGCCCAAGTATTTACTCGACTTGTCCTTGGGCTGGGGAGAATGTCAAGTCCCGGCGCCGTGTGGTTGACCCCCACAGGCCACTGTCATTGTGCGCTCCACCATCCATGGCCGCCAGCCGCCTCTGCACCCTCGCACGCCTCAACCTAGCCAATAGGAGAGACATATTTGATGAAGGCTGCCTCTCACTCCGCTGAGTTTATGCCGGTCAGCATGCACGTACCTCCTTATCCTTCCCGTCTCATTTGGCTGCGCTACCCACTCCAGAAATGTTTATCATGGAATGCAGTTTTGAGGCAGCCGGCGAAGGCTACAAGTACACAATGGCAGATTCGCCAACAGGCAGTCCAAGCGAAGGCTACAAGTACACAAAGACAGATTCGCCAACAGGCCGTCCAAGCGAAGGCCCTGGGTTGATGGCTGGTTGCTAAAAACAGGTACAAAAAGCACGAGGCAACCCACCATCACACTTCGTTTCACACCTCCTGATGCTCGTATTGAAATGTGTGTGCCGACCGATTAGCCATGACGCTGCAGAAAATGACATGACTGTGTGCCGTCGGCGAGTCCTCGCTGCCGTTACCAATGCGCGTCGACGGAGTAATCTTAAGCTCATGGAGCAAGCCTTCAGTAGTGTATAGAAGAACCCACAGAGCTAGACAGAGGACGGCTTAGAGCTGTTATGAAACGTGGCCGGCAGCGTCACCGACATAGCCTACCTCACCTCTTGCCTTGATGGCGAAGAAACGGCTGGCGAAGTGGCAAAACAATAGAAAGATCAGGTTCTTTCATGATAATGACCTGTTTTAGCCTTTCCTATTCAGGACTTTGATGGTCTTTATGACGTTCGGAAAAGTCGTGCTTGCCATGTTCAGCCACAGATCGGTCCCATTGTTCCGAAGATCCGTGGGCACTCTCTCAGCCGTGTCGGCGCTGTTTCGCCTGGCTCGCACCGTCCAAAAGTTTAGCGCCCCCCACTACAATTCTGGCCGAGTACAAGCGTGGAGCTCACCCAGCAGCGAATCTCTCCCATGGGCACGGTGTGCTTTCTTAAGCCTTCTCTAGCTGCGTCTCTCACTGTCATTCTTCGCGACGCCAATCCTTTGCCCCTCAAGTCCAAGCCGCCGCATCGGGTAAGAAATAATATCCTTCGCTCATCATCTTGTGCAGCAGTACAATAGTCTGGGCCGGCAGAATACTGCGCTTTCTTGTCTTTAGGTCCAAACCTCTTGTGCTCTGGTCAGCGCGAACAGTCGGCCGTCCCCGCCCAGCGGCCTCATCCCCCGTCCATCCAGCTTGGTTAGGCTCGGTCGCATTTCCAGATTGTCGAGTGCATTAAGCGAGCGCTACTATTTACCCACCCTCGAGCTCGTTCTCCATATTTGACGCTTAGCAGTACCTAGTTGTTTCGCTCTACGTACAGACGAGACTACGACAACATCCGAAAGAGCGCCTCCTCTCTCATCTGTATTAACATCCAACACCCCACTGCGAACCTTTTATACGCACATTTCACACGTCATCAGTGTATTTTCGAACTCTACGCTCGACACTGACCGTTCCACCGTGATCATTTCCAGCTACTAGGGACGATTCAAGAGTCGTGCCTTTGATCGAGTCGAGCATTGGCTGTGCGCATAGTTATTGAGCGGCTCAAGTCCGAGCTCGAAAACTGTCACAAGGCTCACGAGAACATTGAGATCACCACACCGCTGTACCTAAGTACATCCATACCAGATTAACCATCGGGTACTACGAACGCAGATTCGACAGAAAACGAAATCGAAACAAAGCGAGAAGCGACGCAATCATCGCATTCTGCACAAGCATCGCCGTCTTCGAAGTAATCACAATTCGCCTCTGCTTTGTCGTCGTTAACGACTTGACAAGGGACCCCCACCTTATTGGAACGAGGAAAGGCCAGTTACATCCTGCGTGGTCGTGTCACTCCACACACCCGCTGTGATGTCTGGATCGGCACAATATACAGAGCGCGAGGGATACATGAACCAGAGCCGTAGTACTCACACTTCGTCTTCGACCGCATTTCAGCCAAACACTGGCAACGCAACACACGCAAACGACGTCAATTCGTTTTCTACGACAGGCAACGACTACGGCTCCATACATACGTCAGCTCAGAACCAACAGAATAGTTCACAGTACTTTAGCGGCGGAAGCGACGCATTTTATATCAACCAATCTCCAAGTCCTGGCTTAGAGGACGACAAGCTGGATTTATATTCTTCCGCGGTCGGTGTGGCGAAGAAGGACATGTTGGGCGACTCGATATTTCCAACATGGAAAGATGAATCTGTAGATGGAGAGTTGGAGGATCCAAGCGAGATGCAGAAGAAGGACCCTCTAGCAGCACAAATATGGCGCTTGTACAGCAAGACGAAGAAAGGCTTGCCACACGCCGAGCGCATGGAGAACTTAACATGGCGCATGATGGCAATGAACTTGGCCAAGCGCAAACATGAAGAGGCGGCTAGGTATGTTCAGTACTCAAGTGTTACATGAGATTATGTCTAATTGATTCGGTAGACTCGAGCAGCAAAAGTCGAGCGCACCGAGCGGTATTGCGCAATTAGTGCAGCAGAATGCAGACGAAAACCAGCCAGAGCCAGACCACATGAACCTCGATGATTTCATGTTTAACGAGAACATTGATACTCCTCCCAGTAACTCGCCGATGCAAGATATCAGAGACACGGAACAGCCAAGGACAGTCAATGTCGCTTCGGCCATCCCAATCAAAATGCGCAAAGAGGCGGCAATGCACGTTTTTGCGCCACAGTCGGTTCCTACTGTGCAGCACCCGACTCAAGCTGAATTTGGCTACGTTCAACGCCATGTGAGGAAGACGAGCATTGATGAGCGTCGTGTATGTGTGAATTCCTTGAACCAGTCTCCTAGTTTTACCCATAACTCCGAGTCTGACAACTTCCAGCCTCGCAAGAGACCAGCGAACTTCTCGCCACATGTGCCGCCTGTTGGAATCATCATTCCTAATCACACTGAACCCGATGGAGATTTATATGAATATTCCCTGAACGACCATCATATGGGTATGGTGGGACAGCCTAACCACCATTCTGGCGTCCCATTCCAGCTGGACACAAACTACGACATGCACCAAGACCCAATCCAGTCAGCGAGCCAGTATCAGCAGAGTTATGCTTTCTCACCTTCCGAGTCACCTCTCACGCAGCACGATCCATTTTCTCAGCTCTACCAGAACGCTTCCATGGGACCTTCGTCTCTGAACTCGACCGAGTTTTATTCCCCCCCTGTATCAGCTTTCCCGTCCGCCGTTTCGACTCCCCAGCCGATGCAAGAGAACAACGAGCAGATGTACTTTGGAAATGCTCATGGACATCCAATCAACATGTCGCAGCAGCAGCGAGGACAACAGCAGATGTTTAACCGTGCGCCAACGAACCTGTCAAACTCCTTGGGACCGCAATTCATGTATAATCCGAACGGAAACTCGCAATCTCTTATGGGAGCTGTTTCGATGGCGCAACATCCATCGTCATACACAGCTGGAGCTTTCGAAATACCACAACAGCACATCGATCCATCCCACGTCTTCCAGCACCGTGACCCAGCAATGGGTAACGACAGCCTATTCAGCTTCGGCGGCGATTCTGACAATGAGGACGACGATGGAGGAGCATTTGGCAACCGTGGTAACATGATGCAGAACGACTTCACGGAGTCCATGTCTGACGAGCCAACGAACATGGGCGCTGCCAACGGCCTATCGTGGGACGCTTCGCTGACCGGACAATTCAACACCCAAGCTGCACGATACCCAGCTGGACCACCAAGAAAACAAGTTACTATTGGTGGCGCGTCAGAGATGAATTCTTCACCGCTTGATTGGGACGCAGGTGCTTCGTCACTTGGCAGGCAGCATATGCACGATTTTAGTGCATCGATGTCTGACTCCCGCCGTATTGGTGATCGTCGTGGTGGCAAGATTCCAAGAGTTGCCTCGACACCAAACGCGGTTGCCATGGGGCAAAGCCATATGTTCGATACCTCTGAGCCGAACAGTCCACCAAATATGGCCGGAAATATGAGTGGCTTTAGCTCCGTTGCGCCTAGCCGACCAAACAGCCCTGCACCCAAGGGTTCGAATACGAACTTGACAGGAGCAAACGGCGAAACTTCTGGCGCCACTCCGACGACCTGCACGAACTGTTTCACGCAAACTACTCCGTTGTGGAGGAGGAACCCTGAAGGCCATCCACTTTGCAATGCTTGTGGCTTGTTCTTGAAACTGCACGGTGTCGTCAGACCTCTCTCACTGAAGACCGATGTGATCAAGAAGCGCAACCGTGGGTCTGGCGCCATTGTCCCAATGGTCAGTGGGGCGGCCGCTACTCGCGCAGCAAAGAAGGGCATGGTATCTGGCGGCGCAAGTGGCGCCAACACGAACGGTGACACGACTAGGAAGAACTCTACTGCTGCGCTTCAGAACTTGACTGGTGCTGGACAGAGCCCAATGAGCCCTCGCGATCGTATGCTGGAATCGGAGTCCCCGAGGATATCCACTGGACAAAACAGCACGGCTGGTACGCCGACCAGTTATCATGGTTCTAATGCCAGTGGTGGCAGCGCTGGTATTAAAGGCGTTGTTCCGATCGCGGCGGCGCCTCCAAAATCCACACCAGGTCCTGGAGCTGCAAGTTCAGTGGCTAGGCCCGTCACCATGCCACCGAAGAGACAAAGAAGACACTCGAAGTCCATATCCATGGCTGAGGCGAACAGCGTGGATATACCCGAGTCTATGTCCAGCGTCGGCATGAGCATGATGAACAACGGCGATAACAGGCCGATGATGCATAACATGCACGGCTCCGCTAGTATGAGTTCGATGGGGCAGATGCTGGGATTCGGTGGCCATAGTGGACCGAACGGTATGATGGGTGGTATGGGTGGTGCTTATGGACAGCAGAGGAGTATGAGCCATATGGGAAAAAGTGGCGTGATGAATGGTGTGGGTATGAATGCGATGGCGGGTGCGCCAAATAGACCTGGACAGCCGGGACAGGGACCGCAGGAGTGGGAGTGGTTGACTATGAGTTTGTGAGGGACACCATGAGGTATGCATGAAGGATGGAGAAGTATAGGAAGTGGTGGTACATGAGGGAACTTTCCTTGCACATGTGGATTCGACTTCCGCATTCCGACGAGGAGACAGCGATCTGGGATACATCGATCGAGTACGAACGAGTACCAACGCTTAACGACACACGAGGATGGCAGTTATATGCATGGAAGATATGATGGTGGTAGAATGTCAACGAACAAGACATACCGTGTTGTCAACATCAGGTTGTCGAATTTGGTAGAGCGGCGACGGCTGAGAGTGGAGGCAGAGCGCGCTCTCAGCCTACATACCAGCTTCAATGTTTTGCGGAGGATATGTCGGGAATGGAGGCAGTGCGCATTCCCAGCATTTCCTACGCTATCACAAAGCATCGAGGCTCGGCCGGAATAGAGTGGAGGCAGTGCGCACTCTTCGACAGCCGACATTATGGTTTCAGCAAGGACTGGAGGCAGCGCGCAGTCTTTGTTATAGCCACACGTTCGCTCAAGGTCACGACAGCGTAACCGTCAGTGTGGAAGGAGATATTGAAATGGGGGTGAGCAAAGAGTGGAGGCAGTGCGCGCTCTTCGCTATACCTACACCGCTTGAGAGAAGGTATGGTAGATCGGAGATACCAGAGAGTGGAGGCAGTGCGCGCTCTCACTGCATTGCTTTATTGTTTTGTGCTTATAGATGGATTGCGGGTTTCTAGATCAGCGTTTGCTTTTTTTGTTGGGACACACGAATTTGCTTTTGTCTTGGGACGGATGATTTTGTTGGGGCGATGATTTGGAGGCGGAGGAATTGATTGTGCACTACAGAAGATGCGACGAGATGATGAGTTGAGGCTGAGATGAGATAAGGCGCTAGTTAGTTTTGTAGGCGTGTAGGGAGATTAATTAATGTTAATACTATGAAACGATTAATTTCTAACCTCAGTGAAACCAATGAACATGTCGCTTGAGCCCACGAAGTGCAGCTTACTGTCCTCGATTGATTCGTGGAATCTCTTCTTTGTTTGACAACATACCGCTACAACCTCATTTTTCAATCACCTCTGAAGTTCTAATCCTTGTCAGGTCTCCAAACACTACTCTACTACCGGAGTCGGCTTATAATAGGACATCTCATACATAACTGCACCTCAAACTGGCCGACTACCTCATACCTTGCCCCTTCACCACTTTACACCCAATCCTTATCGCACCTCTGTCGCGTCGCGATAAGGATGTCGCGTCAACCACAATTCAACACCAAGACACTGCGAGGCTGTGAACACCAGGATAACCTCACTTCTTACTCACGACGCTTCTGCCGCTATATCTGTTGAAGGAGATGAAATAAGAGTTGCTATGTCATGTCATAGCGCGTCTCTCACTCAGAATTGCAACGGCAGAAGTCGGCTGTTGAACCGCCAAACCAAGAACCAACTCCGAACCGCGACAACCTCGAAGCAGTGACCTGCTTCAGTTGAAACACCCAGCATATAAAACTCTACTTCACCGCCTCTCATATTTATACTCAGCTACATCTGATCGCCTCATAGAGAGCCAAAGAAGTAGCATAATGCCGCCCAAACTCCAACCCCAGTCAAACAGCCTGAATAACTACTTCAAGCCGTCGCCGGTTGAGAAGCCGCCGAAGAGGGACTGGAAGAAACTTCATGAAAACCTCGATTACGGTTTGAGGGAGAGCGGAGATGCGGAGGTAGGGAAGGAGTGTACACCGAAGATAAATGTGGATAGGAAGGAAAATCGGCGGGAAAATATAGCGAGCTCGTCGAGGAGGAAGGATGACACACCCAGCAGTCCGAGGAGATCAGGGGGTGGATTGCGTGCGAGTGGGGTGGAGAGGCACAGTGATGCTGGGGTGATGAGGAGTACAAGCAGGCCATTGGAGCGCTCTGGGAGCTCACTGGGCCCATTGGCACATGGCGGCCAGGACAGCGATACCGCCAGCATGAGTGGCAGAAGGGTTCCTAGGAAACATGCTGCTAGCCCATCACCAGTGTCCCCCTCAACTCCCACATTGGCCCGCAGTGCAAGCTCAGACTTCAGACGATTGTCGAAGCTGGAGGAGAAACATACACAACTGGTTGAGAAGAACACCCACGCGACTACGGACGTAACCCCGGCAGTAAAACAGAGGAGAAGCATGTTCAAGCCCAGAGGCTCAGGCAGCACTAGCTCGAACCTAAGCCAGATTGCCACACCAGACGGCGTATTTCTACCAGAAAGGATGTCGCCTAGGAAGATTACTGCCCTTGCGAGTCTGCCGGAGAGCAACGACAACTCGCTTAAAAAGTCGACGGTTGTGGAGACTGTCGAGACTATGGAGTCGATAGAGGACACAGACGGAGCTAGTGATAGGCCGCGAAGAAAGGGTGTTAGTACAGCTGTTACCGCGACAACGGCTTCGAATTCACGCTCAACCTCACGATCAACCTCACAAACGGCTGAGATATCCACGCTGAAGAGAACGGGGTCGAACCTTGTGAAGGAAGCGACGAAGAATAGGAGGACACTTTCACCTTCACCTAGTCTGGCACGGCCACCTAGTACGCTCAGACGAAGACCGCATGTTGTAGAGGACATCGAGATGGCGGATGTTGACATGGATGAGGTTGATGAGGTTGATATAATACAGACGCCGTCTAAGAGAACGCCCGTCGTTGTACTGCCGGCTTATGATCCAGAGTGGCATGCTAGTAGGAGTGCTAGTCCGAGTAAGAGGATGACCAGGGCTAGTAGTCGGCAAGTCGTGTCTCTTCCAATAATGGATTGGATCGACAGCCGACATGTCGCGCCGGTGAGAAAAGTTACTCCGCAGAAGGTGGCGCCGACAAAGGGACAGAAGCCGATACCTGGGTTGGGCTCGGCGCGGAAAAGCCGTGGCACAACACCCCAAAAGCCCACAGAGAAGAGAACAGCCAGTGGCAGAGTAACAAGAGGCGGTTCAGCTATCCCTTCATCACCTGCGGCTTCTGATACTGTCAGAGTAACTCGCAGCAGAGGCACAACACCTCAAAAGACGACCAAAGCTGGAAAGCCAGCAGGAGCCAGTGTATCTTTCACCCTCCCCACGCTTGATGAATCCGATGAAGACGACTTACCCAGTCCATCGACACTCATCTCAACCAACTCAAATGGTAAAGGTAACGCTCCGACAGGAAAGTCGAGCTCGTCTTTCTTGTCTACGGTGCCTAGCTTGCCATCTGTCGGAGTTAGGAGTAGTCAACGCACAGAGGTACTGGATTCAGATGCGGAGTCAGAACTGTCGGATGGTAGTGGTGAGGATTCTGATGGAAGTCTGAGGAGGTTGGAGGATGTGATTATTCAGAACGCCACGAGCCGGAGCGGGTCAACTTCTTTCGGAACTTTATCGTCGCAAAGGACGAAGCCGGAGACGCCGACGAAGAAGGGTCGGAGTGGGGAGAGGATTACTAGCTCCAGCCGTTTTGATTTGAATGGTCAGGTAGATAGTAAGAGAAAGGAGCCGGAGAAGAGGTATAAATTTGATCTTAAATCCCTTGTCCGTGATGCGCTACAGAATGAGGAGACGGAGGAGAGTGCTAGACGAGTCACAAAACTGTTAGATGGGAATGAGAGGAAGGGCAGAACAGGGAGCCCGAGTAAGAAGAGGACGGTCGAGTTACTGGAGCAGGTCGTGGAAGATAAGTTTGGTGATGAGAGTGCGGGAAAGGTGTTGAGAGCGTTGGATGTGGAGGATATTAGGTCGGTGGAGAAGACCTGGTATTTTTTCGATCTGAGGAAGAGGGATGTGTGGCCGGAGAGGAGCTTTGAGAAGAAATGGAGGCCGGATGGGGAGCAGTGGGAGTGGATGGATTTGTTGGTCGAGAAGGAGAAGAGGCATGCTTGTTTGAGGAGTGGGTATTTTGTTGACTGTGTGGGGTTGACGGAAGAGCTGCCTCATGATGTGGCACTGTGGATGTTGGAGGGTGTGGTGAAGGAGAGGAGTGAGCTGTTGAGGAGAGGGTATGCCGATATCTTGCTTGCTGCTACTGAATCGCTGGCAAACGTTGTGACACCGGCACGGGTACAGCATTGCTTCAAGCTGTTGGGTGCAAAGGAAGAGGCACTCGAAGTGCAGGGGGAGATGAAATTGGTACGCGTAGTAAACTCGCCCCACGAAGGCACGACGTCGGGAAATGACTGGGACGAGCTCAAAGACTTCATTAGATTCCTCGGTCAAGCTGCGGAAGACTTGGCTTTTGAGACTTGCGAGTATATACTCGGAATTCTCCTGCGCTTATGCGCAGACAGCCTAGTCAGGACGCATTTATCATTGTACGCTGTGGTCCAAACCGCCCTAGTCAACCTCTCAGAAATGTTTGACGATGTGGATGAAGATGGTCCAAAATGGGAGGAAGTGGTGAGTCCATTGCATCTGTCGTTCCATACCATTTCCAGCATACTAACATATCTCAAGTCAATCAGTCTCACAACCAACCTCTACGACACCGTCGCCTCACCAGTCATGCTCTCCTCCATCCTCCGCACTCTCCCATCCACACCACGCATACACGTCTTCCGCCGTCGCCTCGCTTACGCCTTTTTCCGGCGCAGCCGCTCCCTCCTTTCCCAACCGATAGACGAGTCCTTCCATATCTGGCAACTGACTACCACGCTCGAGAGCGCCAGGTTCAACGTATCTCGCCTGTCTGACTTCGCCGCGCTACATGCTAAGATTGAGTTGCTGGATATCGCGCTCGATGCAGGCATGTCAAAGTCGTCACCACACCTCTACGGCGCGCGGGCGCAGCCGCTGTCAGCGCCAACCTTACGAGATGGAGACACGGATGTCGTCATGGGAAACCTGATACTGACAGCTGGGGCGAAAAAACAGGAGGAGGCTTTCAATGCTGATGTTGATGCTTTAGCGGAGAAGCTAAAGAAGTTGTGGGGTCGTATTTATGTTGATCTCAATGATATTGAGAGGAAATATGCGAAGGTTGCTATTGAGTGTGCGAGGAGGAGGTTGCTGTGTACGGTGAGGACGAAGATGGTGCCGAGACTGAAGGTCTTTGATAGGGAGGGGGATGATGAGGGACAGGTGGAGAAGAAGAAGACTTTTATGAAGAGGTTTTTGAGGGGTGGGAGGGAGAGGAGTTTGGGGACTGATGGGCAGGAGGATGTGGATATGGAGGTTGACTGAAAGTTGAGAAGGGTATGTGACAGGTATGACCCAGATGTGACATATATCGAACGTAGACCGATCAATCAGGCACGAATCTCCCATGCTTTCGGCATGAAGCTGCCCCTGAATCTCAAAGTTTACCGTGAGCATATTATCATCTGCCAACCAGTTCTTGAGGAGCAAGTTGATGAGGTGTAGATGTCGTTGTCACTCTAGCGCGATGTCTCGTCTGGTAAGCGCGCAAGTTTTTATGGTCAGCGTGTCACGATAATCGGTCCGTATAATGAGCTAGCAGCCCTTCATGACTTCTACATCTCCTGTCCCTGTCTTAACTATCGGTCCTTCCCCTCGTTGCTTTATTTTCAGCCTTGAATATTTCAAGCTTGTCCCTCAGTCGAGGGTGCTGACAGCTCCAAGTACAGACCTTCGTGGCAGATTACGTGCAATCCCCTAAAGTACATTCTCGATTTTTGAGTTAACCAAGTGTCCTCGCCATGTGCTCGCCATAACATGTGAAAAGCCAAGATTCCAAGAACCGCAATGCCGATTTCGACGATTCTGCAAAATGATGGCACTCACTCAACGAGTCCGATATGCCATCATCGTGACTCCAAGAGTTAAGCCAAAGCGGGCAAATACGGTTTCTGCCACCTGGAGGACGATGACTGCTACAAATGTTGACCAAAGAGAACGTCACGATGGTTATTTTGGGATCTGAGCTCACGATATCAACGGGATGACGCCAGCACCAATAGCTCGACCTTGCACCTCATTACGTGCTGGATCTCATCTTATCTCTCGAGTCCTTTGTGTTCACAATCGCCCTCGACTCTCTCCTTCTCCTTCCTCCATCGTCAGATCACCTCGCAGTTTCATACTGAGAGCTTTCGGTAGTCACTCAGGAGACCTTTGTGTCTGGGGGCCCGCAAACCTTCGATCGCTCCGTCAAGTCAAGCTCAGATAACCTCCAAGTCGCCGTCATGGCGGGTCGTAAGTGCCGTACGAACCGCAGCCGCGCCGCCGCTAAAGCTGCCTACGACAATATCGATACGAAGGGTACCAAGGTCGCCAAAGCTCCCACGGTGAAGAACACCGTCAACCCCGCAAACCCAATTGTTTGGGGCCCACTCCTCGCGCTCCCATCGCTCTTGAAGTGCGAGAACGCGGTCTGCACTATGCCAGAGGTGTGCTTTAAGTCTACAAGTCCGACGACGAGATTACCGCCATTTGGCTCAGCGCTCCATGCACGCATTTTCCCACCCCAGAGGACGTCAACTATCAAGTCCAGGATCTCATTGCCGAGAAGAAGCTTGCCGAGCAGGCCGATAATGCCCCCAGGGCCATGAACATGACCAAGAAGGAGAAGAAGCGCGAGCTCGCTGCTCTCTGCGACCTTGCTTACGGCAAGGCCAATCTCGTCAACGCCCTCAGACGCTACAAGGGAAAGGTTGTCACAGCCCAGCTGAAAGCCGAATGGGAGACTCTTAAGCCCATCGACAAAATTCGTGGCATTTACAAGCTCGGACTCCTTACGCAGGCCCCTCAATGGCTCGCTGACAAGCTTGGTGTCGAGATGGGAAAGACTAGGTGGTACAACTTTCTTGTCGGGGGCTATTCTCCTTGGGGCTGTGGCTGGACCTCTCTGGGGAAGATGATCGGCTTTGAGGTCTGCAAATGGATCTTTGGCACTTTTATCAAGAAGGTGACTGAGGGTGCCGAGGTTCAGCTTCGCGGCGCTCGCCTGCGTATTTATATCGATTGGAGCTGATATCACCGCCGGTTATATTAGCGAGGATGACTGCTATGTGCAAGTTATCTTCGAGCCGCGCGTAGGCATCGCTTGGTTGTCTGTAAACTGGATCTGCACTCTTGAATGACTGTGGAGAATAGACGGGGGGGAAGATTTCGGATAGTTGCTAGACGTCTAAATCAAATGGCTTCCCCAATTCACGCATACCGTGATCATTTACTTATACCTGAGCTTGAATCCACCATCTATTTCAGCGTCCGCACCATTCACTCACTATCCAGGGAACAATTCAAGAACGAGCACAGTCAGTCTATATAACCAGGTCTGACGGCCTAGGCTTTGCTCTCCGTCAACAGTAAACACAAGCTACTCGATACACACCCACCAGCCTCACAAACTCAAGCACAACAACTAAACCAATCCAAGAAAACCAAGACACACCACACAATCACAACCATAGCAAGCAACGGGGACTGGCTCTGGGTTCCCCAAACCCCAGGACGAACACAATGGGGAACCTTCGATAACGTCAACGGCAACCCCACCACCGACAAAGGAGTCCTTTTAAAGGCACCAATGGGATGAACATAGATAACCGGGCGATGCGTGTGCCGTACCCAGGCTGTGGAGATACGAGCAATGATGCTAATCCGGGTCATAACAGTGGTGGTCCTGTTCAATCGCGCCAGCCACAGCAGCTACCGTGGACAGGCGGACCGGGTGAAGCTTCTTATGCGTGGGGGCCTCGTTAGAGTCCTGGGACAGGGAGGATGGGGGAAGGGGTGGGAAGGGGTTTTGGGCGCGCGCCGGGATTAGCGAGTGGCGTTTGGAATGATGGAGAAGTGCACGGCAGACTGAGTATCGAGGAGATTCTACTTGAGCTCGATAGGAATACAATCTAGCTTTGCCAATATTTTGAGTCTATAATGCACATGACATACGCTATCTAATAACTTTTTGGCAACCCCAACCCCTTCTCCGCCACAAAATTCTTCACCATCTCTCCACTAACCGGCGCAATCCTTGGTATCCAACTCTCCCTCAAATACCTCTCCACGTGATACTCCCTCGCGAACCCCATTCCTCCCAACGTCAACACTGCTCTCTCACAAGCCCTAAATGCAGCTTCGGCAGCTAACCACTTCGCACTGTTACATGCCAATCCTACAGCTTTCCAGTCTCCTTCGCCTTTACTCTTATCATACAACCTTGCCGCGTGGTAGGTAGCCAACTTCGCGGCCTCAAGGTTCATGTAGCACTCTGCCAACGGGTGGGCGATTCCCTGATTCTGCCCGATTTTGCGACCGAAGACTTCTCGCTCCCGTGCGTACTTCGCCGCTTTGAAGAGGGCGGCGTAACCGAGACCAAGTGCTTCTCCTGCTAATAAGCATCTCTCTGCGTTCATGCCGTGCAGGATCATCTTGAAGCCTTCGCCCTCTTTACCGATCAAGCAGTCTTTTGTGATTGGGTAGTTATCGAAGAACACTTCGTTGGCGTCTATGGCGCAGGCGCCCATTTTTGGGATTCTTTGCAGCCGCAATCTCTCATCGTCTTTACTGAGTGGTACGAAGAATAAAGACAGTCCTTCGCTAGGCTTCGCGCAGTCTTCTAGCTTCTTCGTCCGGGCAAGGAGGATCATGTTATCGGCTACCTGCGCACTGGAGATCCATATCTTTTGTCCTGAGATGGTGTAGCCGTCCTTGTTTGCGTTTGGTGTTGCGGTTGTGGTCAAAGCCAGAGTGTTGAGTCCGGAATTTGGCTCCGTAACACCGAAGCAGACTCTTGCTTTTCCTTGGACGAGAGGCGAGAGGAAGGTTGTTCTTTGGGCGTCGGTGGAGAATTTTGAGACTGGTTGGGTGGCGTACACATTTGCGTGGATGGATTGGGCACCCGCTATGCCTGCTCCGGATCTGTACAATTGTTAGAGAGGGAGATATTAAGGTTGGAGATTACGTACTCTGATATAGTGTGCAGCATCATAGTCGCCTCACTGATTCCCAATCCCGCTCCTCCAAGCTCTTCTGGTAATGCAATACCTATCCATCCGTCCCTGGCTAATGCTGCGTGCAAGTCATGCGGATACTCTCCTGTCTGGTCCCTTTCAGCCCAGTATTCCTGTCATCGCGTCAGTCTCCCTTCTCTTTCCCTGACATTTCCAGCCTCCTCCTTTTCCTCTTCCTCTTCGAACACCTGGAAGTGCAAAATACTCACATCTGGAAACCTTCCACAAATTTTGCTAACCGCATCCCTAACCTGCATCTGCGTCTCGCTAAACCCACTCATCTCCATCAAGCTCTCAAACTCCCTCCTCGTCGACACAGAAAATGCCCTGGTTCCAGCACTCCTCGCCACTTCTGGTCTCGCAACATCCCGCATCATCTTCCCATATCCAGTATGCAAGGGCCTCAGAGACCGTAGTAACAATCGGCACGCCATGTCTCTGTAAGTCACCGTGTGAAAAAAGTGGCAAGAACTCCTCCACGATCCAGTAGGCAGTTAACAAAAGCAGGGAATATGTAGAAATGAACGAGATCAAAGAAAATGGGACCATCGCATACCGAGGGACGCCATCGGTTGATGGCGTAGCCTTGTAGGCCGTCGTTATGAAGCGTGTTCAGGGATCTTTTGTGGGGTAAATTGTGGAGAAGTTGGGGATGTTTGTGTGGGGTTTGGATCTAGGGTGTTATTCCCGTCTATTTCCGAATGTTTTGGCTTGCACAAGGAACTGTAAAGTACGGTACCCGTATTAGACAGAGATGTTGGAGATACAGTATTCTTTACCTTGAAAGAGGTTCAGGTTTTCTTGAACTGCCAATTACGAGTAGTTTAGAACAGATTAGCTCATGTTTGCTAAATGTTTATCGTCTGTCATTCGTTTTGTGTTCGGTTGTGTGAACTGAATCTTTCAGGACAGCGAGATTCGACCGGGAAATCCTTAGCGCCGCAGCATCGACATAGCTCCAACAAATGAAGCCTAATTCACTCTTGCCAGAAACCAAAACGTTTCTCGGTTGCAGTTAACTTGGTAGCTTACAATTCTATTAAATCCCTCCGGTTCAAGTGTGGTCGTTGGCGCAATTGTGACAAAGTTGGCCCAAATCGGAGCCAAACGTCGAGTGCGCCCCACCTAAATACGAAATTTAATGGTAGCAGAACGTGGATGCTAGTACTCTCGGAATCGCTTTTTCTATCTCTACCAGTTTGTATTGCCACTAAAAGCGGCGTGGTATGAGAAATCCCAGTGTTTCGTGCTCTATGTGCTTGGTGGGGTGACCCGCTTGGGAAATCTCCCTGTCCTGAAGGATTCCGTTGTGTGAGGGACAAGAATATATTTATGGCTTGCTAGCATCGTATACAATGGAGGTATAATAATCTAAACAAAGTCTGGGCCTCAAGGCCCGCCTGATCTAAAGTTGGAGTCGTCCGCTTTCTCGTCTTGAGGCTTCTCCTCAGCTTCTGTCTACGAGTTTCCATCTGCCACGTCGTCCTCGTCACCGTTACCATCGTCGCCATCACCAGAGTCGCTGACATCGCTTTCAAGCCCCACGCCATCATTAAAACTCGCCGCAAGCAGTTCACAGGGCCAATCATTAACAAGCTTAACCTCCTCCTTCCCGCCCAACCTATGAGTAACCCTCCCCCTTGTTCCGTTCTCAAAACACTGTATCCCACCAGCATGTATCGCACAATCGTTCCCCATCCTCTGCTGGCTGCCAGGCTGGTCGGTCCAATCATGGCTCCTAGAGAACTCTTCCGCCTACAACCACTCACCATTAGGCGGAGCGGGCCCGTTTCCTTTTGCCAGCCTCTTCCGACGGCCCTCTGGTCGATTTTTGTATTTCTCAGATGCCAGCCAGAGTTCCCCGCTTATCTTCATTTTCTCATCCTTCATATCCGCGTCCATGATCTCGGCCCATTCCTTTCGATACGCCCCGTTGAATCCATCGAGCGTATGCGCTTTTGGTCCAAAGATAAGTCTGTTCATGTTCGCCCGCAGGGGGCTTGAATGTGCCTGGATAGAACTTACAAGGCAAAACACGTCGTGTGCAGCCTGCCAATCACGAGGTACTTTCTCCACTTCGCAATATATCTCCAAAATGTTCATCTTCTATCACACAGGCATAATCCTTTGCCGCCTTCTTTCCAGGCCGTTTTTCTGGCTTATTCTCGGCAAAATGATAGAGGAATGCCATAATTCCCGGCTTGACATCGGGTTTTTAAGTCGTTCTATATCCGTTAGCCCAGCCTCATTTTATTGTCAAAGAGGGAGACTTGCTAATATTTGTATGCGCGGGCTCCTTCATTTTCGTATCCGTGAGGCTCTCTTCCTTATCAGGCGGCATCTCCATGTTTCTTTCTGTTTCTTTTTTGGCGTCTCCTAATCATCATCGTCATCACCACCCTCTTCAGTAACCGTGCTCTTTCGTTTCGAAGATCCGCTTACCACCAAGACTTTGACCACCAGGCGCAGCAGTTTTGCCTTTGTCCGCTGCTTTGGGAGTTGACGAGCTACCTTTTCTGTTTTGGCGGCACCAGCAGCAGTCTTAAACCTCTTTGCGATACCCGCAAGAGAAATGGTCGGGTTCTCACGGAAAGTAACCGGCTTATTGCCGTCCAGCTTTTGAAAGTCGACATCTTCTCCCGCAGCCTGTATCCTCCTGGTACCAGCTCTCGTCTTCCCAACACGGCCCGTCTGCGTCCTGTGCAATGGATCTATCTCTTTTTTCTTCGTGTCTCCTTTCTTGGCGTGCTTCACCGGCTCCTTCTCAGTTACCCGAGAGCTGTTGGGACTTGGTAAGCCAGTGCTCGTGTCCGGCATTGACACATCCTGCTGCGTTGAGACTTCTGCCATAGTGAAAGATCTGGAGTATGGATAAGAAAGGACGAGAGCGCGGCTTAGCAGGACAAGACAAATTTAAAGAATGGAGAACAGATCCATCGTCCATTCTAGAGATCGACCTATGTTTTAACACCTGACTTAAAGCGTTTTGGTGATCGAGTATGTTCACCCTTTGTGGTGCCGGACCCGCCGACACTCGACGACAACGAATACAAATGAGAACGGCAATGGCGTCAAATTCTGACTTTAACCAAAGAATACCGACGCCGTCGACAAGTAGTCGTCATTTATCCAAATGTCGGGCCAGGATGTTCCACAGATATTCGTCTGTAATGCGATCAGATTCGAGTTTTCAACAGCGGCGGAGCGGCGCCCACACCCTCAAACGGTCAGCCCTCAATAAATCTTCCTTTCCTCCCCTTCTCCACCCGTCCCACCTCTCCTCGTGTCCTCACATCCCGTTAACCCTCGCCCAAATCTCCTCACTAGCAAGCAACGTACTAATCGCCATCGCACTGCCTACCACCCATGCCTCAACTTTAATCCATCCAACGGCCTCGCCCGGGATAAACAGGTCCGCGGTGTGCATTATCAGGTCTTTCACGAGCTGCGTACATTTCGCTTGATACTCCTCCCTCCTCCTTTTCTCCAGTCCAGCCTCCGCCCTCTTGCCAAATGCCGTCTTCTCTTGAGCTGATTCTTGGCCGGGCAAAAGCTCAGGCTCCATAGCCCCGATTTCAGCCTTCTTCAAGACCAACTTCTTCATATATGATTTTGATATTGTTGACGTTGGCATAGCAGGAGATGGAATAGTAACCAGCGAATGCAGAGTGAGGACCACGGCGCAGATCAGAGAGTAAAACCAAAACCTATTAGCCTCCATCATCACCCACCCCGCCCACTCTACCTTCCAAAACCCCATTGCATCCAGCGTCGTCAGGTTCTGTCCCAGCAAATACAATGCCCCAAATCCCGCTTTTCCCACTTCCAACAAGTGCAAGAACCCACTATCGACCATTTCTGGGTTGGAGGTGAGGTGAAAGAAGGTGGCGAGGAGGGGAAAGAGCTTAAAAAAGCGGAGATAGCGGCGGCCTAGGCCGAGGGCGGATTTGGCTTTGTTGTATGGGGTTGCGTCGAGGGGGGGAAGGAAGGAGACGGCGATGAGGACGAGGGATTGGAGGAAGCGGAGGATTTTCTCGAGGCCCGCTAGAAGCTTGTCAGGCATCAATCTTCAAGAATAACAATATGGGCTTACTGCCGTCATTTCCAAATCTTGCTATTTTGGTGATCGTGGAAATCATTTCATGTTTTTCCTTCTGGTCATCGGCTGGCAATGTGGCGGTGAAGCGGATGAAGACTGAGTGCCGAAGAGATAATGAAACGCAATGCCTTTGGTTTATGAACTTGTCAATACAAAAGATTCCTAAACGCCTAATATGCAAAAGATGCGCTGCAAATATCTTAAATGTTGTTGAAGCTCAAACCTACGAGTAACAGAGCACAAAACACAAGAAAGCCACAAAGTCTTCGAGGTGCCAAGACAAACCGGCGTCAATGCGGGGCCAACCGCACCTCACCATTCTTCCCCACCACAGCCCAGAAACCTCCACAACACCACCGCAAAACTCGGGACAAATACCAAAATATGACTTAACCATCTCAGATGGCTGGGTATTTCCGAACTGGGGAGTCGAATCCCGCGCAACCGTGTTCTTTCAAGCGAGTCTTAATGAGAAGCGGATATGTGTTAGTATTCAACTCTCACATTGCCCATTGTGCTTCCAAACAGAAAAAGTAGTTAGCGTCATGGTGCTGCTCTAAAGGGTGATTTGCAAGGATCGCAGGTGAGCGCAGGTGAGCGCAGGCGAGCGCAGAAATTTCACAAAAGTGGACTGGATGGTACCTGGGGTGTGCTGAAGTCGAGCACCCCTTGAAACCTGTTGTATGCCGCACGTGAGCCGGATAAAAGAGAAGCCGGGTTGAGTCTCAGCTACGTACCCCTCAACCAAGGGCCCGACACGTACTC